>OCAG01000011.1_pt1 | contig 291066 bp, 238 predicted proteins | sample 1477111 | NCBI WGS metagenome assembly OCAG01 (sample SAMEA2580288, study PRJEB22360) | human gut metagenome | biome: human gut; feature: human-associated habitat; material: faeces | place: Denmark | collected 2008/2010 | reverse complement strand
TTTTACGTTTAATTATCGTCATTCTGTTTTTTATTGCATTTCTAAATATTACTTACACCGCCCGCCATACAATGGCAACGACTGTTTGTTTGGCAAACGGTGTGCCTATTGAGAGCCTATCTAAGGTTTTAGGACACACTAATATAAAAACTACTCAACTATATGCCAAGATTACCGATGAAAAATTGAGTAATGATTTGGCTATACTCATGTCAAAGATAGATTAGACTTTTATATCTTAAGCTTCATGTATTGAAAATAGATGGAGCTTAAGAAAACTCAATTTGGTCTTGGTTTTATTTGTAAAGAAACTGTTGTAGTATTAAATATAGTACAGATTTTATGTGACACTTTCTAAAATTTTGTATAAATAAGAAGTTTCAGATTTTAGGTTTTATACTTAAATCTTGTTTTCAAATGTTGAATGCTATCAAAACGAAGCATATAATTATGTATTCTCAACTATCAAACGATATAATTTAACTCAATCCTTTTTTACCTTGTATTTTTTTTACCGAATAAGATTGTAATACTTTGCTTTTCAGTGTTTTGCGGACTGTTGAATTGCCTCTGATTTAGTAATTTTGCAATGTGAAATTAAAGAACTAAAGAAAGATGGAAAGAGCAACTTTTAGCCTCCTATTCTACATTCGTAGGACAAAGTTAAATCGGCATGGTGAGGCGCCGATTCTGGTGTGGATTACTGTAAACGGTGTTCGTGCGGATGCATCAATAAAGAAAACGATTTTACCCCAACTTTGGGATGCCGATAAAGGCAGAGCCCTAGACAAAAAACGTGAGGGGAAGGAATTGAACCTATACCTTGATGCAATCCATATGCGGATTCTGAAAATTCAACGTGATTTGGAAATTGAAGGAGCGAATGTGACCGCTTCGAAAGTACTTGATCGTTATCTTAGAAAGGGAGGTTTTGTTGATCGTAGTTTATTCGATGTCTTTCGTGAACATAATGATAAGTGCAAGAAGCTTGTTGGAATTAGTATGGCTGCTGCAACAGCACAACGTTATGAGACAACTCTGCAACATACACAGGACTTTGTTTGGGACACTTACCGAAAAAAGTTTTTTTTTCTGAGTGAAATGTCCCAGCAGTTCGTCGAAGACTATATGTTTTGGTTATTGACAAAGAAAGGGTGTAGTCACAATACTTCGACTAAATATCTGAAGAACTTTAAAAAGATTATCCTTCTTTCCCTGGCAAAAGGATGGTTGAAGAAAGACCCTTTCGCTGAATATAAATTCACGCTTGAGGCGGTAGACCGTGATTTCCTTGAAGATTCTGAAATTCAGAGAATACTCAGCAAAGAAATTGCAATATCCCGGTTGGCCCAGGTACGCGATACTTTTATCTTTTGTTGCTTTACCGGGCTGGCATTTTCGGATGTCAAGCAATTGAAGCAGGAAGATATTGTCGAAGATTCCAACGGGGTTAAGTGGATCAGGAAAGAACGTCAGAAGACCAAGATTATATGTAATATCCCTTTGAGGGATATTCCGCTGCAGATTCTGAAGAAGTATGAGAATAATCCTCAGTGTGTCATCAAGGGAGTGTTGCTGCCGATTCTATGTAATCAAAAAATGAATGCGTACCTGAAAGAATTGGGAGATATTTGCGGGGTTAACAAGACGATAACCATGCATACCGCCAGACATACTTTCGCGACCTATGCGCTCGCCAATGGGGTATCGATGGAAAGTGTGGCGAAAATGCTCGGCCACACTAATCTACAGATGACACGGCATTATGCACGTACGCTGGATAGGATAGTAGTCAAGGAGTTGTTTCAGATTAAGGACAATTTTGAGATGGCGAATTGATAAGTTTGGTTAAAAGGATAGTCAGACGTTAGTTGGCTATCCTTTTAATTTACAACATTCCAACTCATATGATTATATCTGGTGTTTTAAGATACCTAACTTTTAATCTTGTCTATAGCATCTGGGCTATATTTCTTGATATTTCATTCTACTTGATTTTGTCTCTATAAAAAATGGATTATTTTGAATGATGGATTGAGTAATCTTCAATTTTTTTATTAGCTTTGTAAATAATAAAAATGTCTCCGTGGTAAAGAGAGTACCTTTCAATAGAGTCAAACATGCCGCAGGGATAAAAATATTATAATATACAAAATGAGAATAGAAAGATATGTTATTAAGGTGCGGGACCAAATAAGGAAAGCTTTGGTTTCTATTGCCGAGCCATTGGAATATATCAAAGCACAGAAAGAAACATTTTATAAGGCTGCTATTTTATTTCTGATTTTATTGTTCTTATGGCGCGCTTATGAAGGTTTTTGGATATCACTTTTTGATAAATACGTGCTGTCGTGCCTAAATGTATCTTGGGGCTGGGTCAGTTTCACTCTTTATACACTTATCATTTGCGGTATTGTTTATCAGTTGGTTCAATGCTTTAAGCATAAGCACATTTTATCTATGTATCACTTATCAATATATAGTGTTTTGATAATTGTTTATACCTTCTATAGATTCAGTGCTTTTCATAAAGGTTATCAAGACTTTAGTAGTTTATATTATTTGGATTTACTTGTTTTGGGGTTACTGGTTTTGGTTGTTTCTGCTATTTCTAATTTTATTATTGTTTTGATGAGTGAGCAACGTGATAAGCCGAATACTAATTTTTTTATGATACCTGACCAACCTATTACAACTGATGATGATGATCGGCTTGATTATGCACCGGAAGCGCGTATGCTAGCAGAAACAATAAGTGGTTTAAAGTTGAATAAATCGTTGAGTATTGGTGTAACATCGCAATGGGGTAGTGGGAAAACCTCTTACTTGAACTTGGTAGAACAATGCCTTGATAGAAACCTATTTATTATAATTAAATTCAATCCTAGGTATTCAAAGAACGTAGCATGTATTCAAGAGGATTTTTTCTCGATTATCAGCTCTGCATTAAAGCCGTACAACTCATGCTTTTCGAAGATGTTTAAAAACTATATGGAAACGTTGCAGTTGTTTGATGATAAAAATATAGTAACCGCAATATTAAATTTGAAGGGCATTGTCGATAGGGATTCTGAAAAAGAGAAATTAGATATGGCTTTAAAGATTCTACCAAAGAAAGTCGTTGTGTTTCTTGAAGATTTTGATAGATTATTTAAAGAAGAAATTATAGAGGTTTTTAAATTGATAGATGGTAATGCGGCTTTTCCAAATCTGGTTTTTCTAACTGCATATGATAAGGCATACATTGTTAAAACGATTGGGAGTAATTTAGAAGATGGAGCATCTTTGTTTTCTGATAAATTCTTCGATATGGAAGTTATCGTTCCTCTTAGACCTTATCAGCAGATATTTGATTTTCTTTCTAAGCATTTATTGGAGGGGCTTAATTGTGAGGTTGGAGATGAGCATAGGTATCAAACTGCCTTAGAAAAACATTTTTATGTTATAAAAAGATACTTGATTACACTTCGAGATGTAAAGAGATTTTTGAATCTGTTTATTAACGATTATAAATTTGTAAAAGGGGAAGTAAATTTTGAGGATTATTTTTTGCTGACAATTATTAAATTCAAAGATTCTGAAGAATACAAAGAATTAGGTCACAATCATAAGAATATAAGTAATGAATTTGGGCGTTATTGTTTCGATAATAATGGTGGGGATGAAATAAAGTTTGCGGATATATTAAATATATTATTCCCTCCGAATTTTTCAAGTTTGGAAACTGACTCTGAACTGAGAGATAATTTCCGTAGGATCAATAGTACTGCATCTTTTAATAACTATTTCTTTAATCGTATTTACAATCAACTCCGATTAAGCGATATGGAGGAATGTTTGCGTAAAGATTTTATGATGGCTAAGTTAGATATAGACAATTGGATTGAGAATAATCTAATAGGTGGTTTTGTTGAATTCTTACAGCAAAAAAATCTGCTTTGCTTTGATAATAAAGAGCGTTTTATAGTATTTATGCAAATTGTATTTTATCTTTCATTGAGGCTATTTGATACAGAAGTGTATATATTAATTTTGAGATTGGTAACAGTTGAGCATATAAAACAGTTTGAGCAAAGATATACCTTTTCTCAAATGGAGTATAAAATCCTTATATCTGAAATACTGAATGAAGGCTATCCCTGCTTTCATTATAGGATTATCCAAAAGTTAATACTGAATCTCTGTAATGGTGAGTTGGTATTTGAGATAATTTATACTAAAGAAGAACTAATAAACATTGCTAGAAAACTTCTTAAGGGATATATAAGTGAAAATGAGACCATGTGTGATGTGCATATGGATATTCTTTATTCTTGTGTGAAAGATGTAAATCAGGAAACAAGAAAAGTAACTCTGGACGAAGACAGTTGTTTGGCGGTGAGAAATCTGATTTTTTTAAGCCCTGGATATTATATTTCAACATTTGTTCGGTTAGGAATGTTCTCATCTAATCCTGATATGAATTCGATAGCTTGTGAGCCTTATTGGAAACAGATATTTGGAGAAGCACAAACTTTTGAGACTTTTATTCTTGGTGAAACGTTAAATAGTATTCCAGAAATTCAGAGGGTTCGGAACTTTTGGAAATTATATAGTAATAATGATTATGAGCCGATTCCAATGGAGCGTATGGGTAATGTTCAGAAAATGATAAATGATAATCTAGTCATTTTGATGCCTTTATTCGAGAATATTCAAGCAATTGAACGTAAATTTAAAGAGATACAACGTGACTATGATGTGGCAAACCCTCAGGAGTCAATTGATAAATGCCAGCTTCTTAAACAAAAAATAGGGGCTGACGGATTATTTATAGCTAAAAATGGCCAGTTGATCAGACAAATAGACCAATGGATTTCCGGGATTTCCGGCAGCAATAACGCGTAGACCATATAATCTGAAAAACTAGCTTTATGGGAGTTGGTTGAAAAAATAGAATGATGCTTTATTCATGAATAAAGTTCTTCATATTCGCACTTTATATTGATCTGGTGATGGGATTTATTTATCGGAGTAATTATATGATATTATTAGTATAAAACCTATTTGATCATGAAACGAAAATTATTCTTTATGAGCTGTATAGCTTTTCCATTGTTCTATTCCGCTTGTACCTTAAAAGTAGAAAAGTGTCCTGCTATTCAAGAAAATGCTATTCCGCGTTCTAAGACTTCACGTGAAGAACATGAGGCTAAATCTATTACGCTTCACGAAAAGCTGCATGCTACCTTTAGTGTAAGCCGTTCTGACAAGCCATCATATCCGAATTACTATGGAGGAGCATTTATCGGAGATAATGGTAGGCTCATTGTGTTGGTTAAAGAGGACCTTAGCCTAAAAGGCGGACTTGAAAAAACGCTTAAAGTCATCGTTTTTTCAAGTTCAAGCTTGCGACTATTCCTATCAAGAACTATTGGATTTCAATGAAAAGTTAGGTATTCTGTTTGATAATAGTAAGCTCCGAGAAAATCTCAACAGGACTTCAGTGGGCATACAAGTTGCTAAAAAAAGTATAATAGTTTATCTTGTAGATACTTAGGAGTAATCAGTTTCACGATTTAGGACCCAAGTATCTTCTTCTCCCATGATTATATTTGATGAAATGAGTTTAGAATAAAAAACTGACTTAATATTACTTTCTTGCATGTTTTATGCAGGAAATTTATATTAAATTCTAAATTTGTTTATTCTTTCCTTTTTCCTACATAAAACCCCTTTCTACCGGTTTCTGAAAATTCAATAAAATGAATATTCTTCATTATCTTTTTCTGGTCTGTATATGGATGTTTATTGTCCATCATGATTAATTGATAGTTCCAGTTTTTATCTTCCATATATTGAAAGAAAGAACGTTGAACGTTTTCTTCTAAATCATCTGCATCTGTTTTTTTATCCTCTTTACCAAAGTGAGCTGTGATTGGCGAATCAGTCACAAGTAACCGAGTAAAAGGTACATTTCTATAAATACAATCCTCTACCAATGACATCATGATTGCTGTAGCAGTAATACCTCTATAGCCTTTACCACAAGTAATACGACGTTTACCGCCAAGTGTAAAGTCAAAATCATCCAGATTCATCACTATTGTTTCATGATTTTCAAGATTCCATGCCACCATTTTCTCCTTTACGGTATCATAGAATTCTTTTGCCGGTAGTTTATTACGTGACGGAATGGTTAATACCTGCTTATTTGTCAATGATTTTTTTAGTTCACTCAACTCTTTGGTTAATCTGAATGAATCTTCTTCAAGATGTTTTAATCTCGTCTTTTTTTCCCAATTTAATTCAATTCTTTTTAATAAATCCCTAAAGGATGTGAGCCTGGGTTCTGTTTCGGAAATCTGGTTATTAATAGAAATGTTTTCTATTTCAAGTTTATCGATTTTTTCTTTACATATTTTTAAATATGCTTTTTTCTCTTTAATGTACTCATTCAAACTTCTCAACTTGCACTGGTCGGAAAAAGATTCTTGCTCTATAGCAGCAATAAATTGTTCATCTTCTAAATCAAACGAGTCTGTTTGCAGTTTAGTATGACATTTAGGACATTCTCTGTATGTCAGGATTGATAGAAGTTCACGTGCTTCTTCAATTCCTTTATATCTTTCTATATCTAATTCATAATGAGATTTTAATAGTAACAATCTATTATATAACTCTTGCTCAAATAAAATTTTTGATTGCCATTTGTCTAACTCTTCATTTTTAGTATGTTTTTGTTTGTACAGTATGTCTAGCCTTTGAGCGGCATTCTTAATTTCACTCTTTATTTTATTCACATTTAAGGCTTCCTCTAATCCTGCAAATGAAACGTCTCCTATATCTTCGATAGTTTGATCCAGTCGTTTTATTTCCTCTTGTACATATTCTATTTTACCTGTAATTCTGGCTTTACGCAACTTTTTGTCTTCTAATCCATCAATTTCAGGATCTCCTTCACCAGAGTATAAATAACTGATAACACTTTTCTCTTTTGTAACATCACTAGGTATTCCTGAAGGTAAGAAAATAGACCTGTCATCAACAATTCTTTGCTCCCCCAACATGAGCAGGTGTCTTAGCTGTGTATAATACAAATTAGAGAATTTACTATCTTTTTGTTTTATCTTTATGGTATTGTCAAAACCGCATAGTTTTAATAGGAAGGAAGAGTATGATGATGGTTTTTCACTTGATTTCACACTGTATATTTCTTGCTTGATATGCATGTCATGAATCTGGTCTATACTACAATGTTTTACATAAACTTTTGTTTTATCCGTCAGTTTACGCTGTATGGTATAGACATCCTCATCATTAAAATACATACATATTTGCATATAAAATGTATCATATTCCTTTCCTTCAGTTGCTTCTTTGGGAGGATCTTCTTGTCCCAATAGATATTGAATAATCGAAAAGACAACACTTTTGCCTGTATCTGATTGTCCGTGAATCAAATTACAACCTTTGTTGAAATCAACACGTGAGTCCTGAACTTTTGTTCCGGTAGCAAGAATCGCTTTTATATAGAATCCTTTATTATCCATGATTGACATCTTTAATTAATATATACTCTCGCTCAAATTCACTACCCCATTTCCCTATATTTTGCTCCACATATTCTTGGATGTCTGCATCACTTTTGTTTTTCAGTAGTGATACAACTTCAACCATCATAATCGTGAGTCGCTGTTTATATTCATTCTGCAAATATTCTTCAAATAAGATACCGGCTTCAGTCAATGTATAACATAGCCTATCATTCTTTATCGCATACTTGATTAAATCTCTTGATAGTAAAATCTCTAAAGCCATGGTTATATCGGTATGGTTACATACGTATGTACATGCTCGATAGGGAATTTGAGGAAATAGACTTTCTGCATTTTTATTAAGGTCAGTTAGATGCAGAGCGAAATATTCATATGCCACTAGTCTGTCACGTGTCAATGGAGTCATTGCACATTTTAAAGCGACTATAATCTTAATCGCATGTTCTATCGGATTATTTAGTACTGCTATTTTATTTTTTTCTTTACCCATATCAATTTATTCTCATTTGATAATTGAAAACACATACCTTTTAATACTCTTGAGCTAATAATTGGTTTAACGGAATTCATCTCTTCTACCTGATATTGAGATGCACTCTTTGTTACAGCTTTTACTTTTTCAAAACCATCAGTATGGTATTGTGAGTAGTATTCATCAATAACATGCTCTTCAATGTTATCCTTAATTTCACTGTATTCATCATTTCCTCCAGAGCATATCTCTTTTCCTATCATTGCAGCTGATTCAGCCAAATAGAATTGTTCTCTTGATGCTGTGAAATGTGCTTTATACATAGCCATATTTTCATCATTGAGATTAATTTGTGTAATTGACGATTTATTCGCATCTGAATAGGCATCCACAAGATGGTTGATATAAGTAGATTCATAATCTGCTACAGTTGAAGGGGGTTCAGCGTGGATCCTTGGTATCAAAGTTCTATCAATTCCTAGATATTGGAAATATAACCAATATTCTTTTCTTAACCCTTCAATAATTTTGTCTGGAGATAGGGGCTTTATTATTGAAAGATCAAATGTATCTACATGCTTCTTAAATTTATCGTTCTCATCATTAGTAATATTTACTGCCAATTTTTTCTTTATACTTTTTTCCCAATCTTCCCATAATCTATTCCTTAGTTTTTCATGATCATTAAACAAACTTCCTAAAGGACCCGTTATATTTTGGGGTGCAACAAGATAGTATGTTTTAGGGAATGGTATATAATCGATGAATGTATTATACAAGAATTTGCATAATTCTTTATTAATATCGGAATAACCTATTGAATCTTTATAATGTTTACATTGATAAATGTCGCAAATTTGATTTTTGAAATCATAGAAAGCAATAACATCAATACCACCATCGCCACTACCACCATATCGAAAGACATCCTCATATTTCTTATTTGAATCTTCCTTCAAACAAAAATATGCCCACTTTGTGATCATTTCTTCATACCTATCTTCATCCATAAATTTTAGACGTTCTTCAGCTGTCTTTTTCTCTAACTTCTCTAGGTTTGTAAGAACATGATTGCTTGCATCCTTATTTATGGGCTTCAAGTCTGTATGCATAGTAAATTGATTTAGTAATATAACTTTGGTATTAACCACTATTAATTATGGTACTGATATACGAGTTTACACTGGAAAATCATAGAAAGACTGGAGTCGGGAAAATCCCGAACCAGTCTTTTTTATTAACCCAAAAGCTCTTCTCCAATTATTTTATATCTACAATTCTTTCCATATTCTACTATTTCATGTTTGAATACATGAGAAACTCCCTTAGATTTAAAAAACCGTGTAAGTGTCTCGTAAAATTTGTTCCTATCTGTTTTTTCTACTAATGATAAAATCTCAATTCCTGCTTTAGATAGTTTTTTAATAGATGGTTGGCACAAAATTTTCTTATCCGTATCATTATGCAAAATAATTAGAGTATTTCTATCAATGAGTATCTCCAATTTACTATTTGGCTCAACATTCCACTCTTTTACCAATTCTTCGCTGTTTATGAGTCCTGCTTCTCCTAATAATAAAGCTTCATGTAGCGAAAGGGCAAATTCCTCTGTATAAATAAAATTCTTTTCGATATAAAACCTTGAAGCTTTGACAAATAATTCAGCTTCTTCTTTTGTTATATTTCGTAATAAATCTAAAGTTCTTAGAGAGAATGAATTAGGTTGCTTCACTTCTCCAGCTAAAATACGTCCCCAAATATCTTGTAAGGTTTCATCTGAAATATCTTCTACAATACTAAAAAATCTATTTGTCCAATCAATATTTACAGGCTCATCTGACACTTTTTCTCCTTCTATAAAATGAGATGTAGCCTTTTCTACGACAGACTTTACATTATTCATCTTACGCGATTCTCTTGCCGATATATAATTAGCAATTTCTTCTTGTCCTTTCAATTTTAATAATTCGACTTTAACTTCTGTTTCCGCTTGTTTTATTGCCGCATAGGCTTCTGCATTTGCCATCTTTTTACGTCCAAACGCTGCGAGTCCTGTACCATAACAAATCGTTTCTCCCAATTTAGCTAATCCATCTGTATTTATTTCAATTAATGCTCCCATAATAAATCATTTTATATATGACAAAATTAAGAACTTTATTAGACAATATCAAATATTATTTATGAAAATAGAAATGAATATCCTTTTTACGTTATATATTCAGTATCAATCATTAAAATTACTGAATATGAAATTAGACGAAAACATTTTGAAAGCCTGCAAAGGCTTGGTTATGAACTGTAATTGCAAGGCTCTAATCCTTGACGTATTGGGTGAACATCGTGTATTCCTTGTGAATGACGTACACCTTAAAACTCGTGAATGCCGATATAACGAAGTTCGTGATGCGCAGGATATCACCACCCTCGTACTGAATGTCGGTCACAATTTTGCCAATGGCATGACCGAGCAGACCTTACTTGAACGTACCCAATCTATCCACAAGGAAGATTTCAAGTTCGGAACCGACAATTACTTATGGATAACAAGAGTAAATTTAAATAGATAACATTTAAAACTGAAAATTATGCAAAAGGATTTTATTACGGTAAGTCCCGACAGCGGAAATGGTGATGGAATTATTACAGTGACTACGCCTGCTAACAGTGGGGTAGCACGAAGTACCGCTTTGACTATTTCTGGAGGAGGAATAACCAAGACGATAGAAGTCTCTCAGGCAACTGGACTTGTACCAAATTCACCTGGAAGTTATAATCTCACTATTACGGATGGCTATCGAGAAGCTTCTGTTAGCTATGTTCAGGAAAGTATTTTCACAATATCTGGCAGTAGTGCAACATTAACTCTTAAACTGTATATTCAAATATGGAATGAAAGCCAAAGTGATTACATAAATGCAAAAGAAATTGTAGTCAATTATGAAGGTATAGATAACATGGGTAGATATATTGCCAAAACAGGTTCCTTTGTTGATGGCTATGGTATTAGACTAACATCAAATTCTGTTGTCTCTGGTGGAGTTATGGTGAATGATAAATTTGAAGACTATACAGTAACATTTATAAATCTAACAGATCCAAGCACTGGGAAAAAGGAGAATTATAAGATTAAGCTAAATGGAAATAAGAGTTGAAATAATGATTTCTCATCTCGAATTTTTGCCCTAATAGTAGGAAAGTGATATATTTGCATTGTCCTTTTAGGACAAGACATTATTGTAAATTTAAGGAGGTGCCTTATACTCGTTGAAATCGCCAAATTATCAAAGAAGTATATACAAGGCACAGAGGACAACTCATATCAAGTGGGTTGCCTTTCTGTGCGTATATACAGGTGTTTGGCGATACCTAACGAGTATTCACAGGAAGAGCAGCCCACTTTCTTTATATATAACGTAATTTCTCACTGGCTGTCTGAGGAAAATAGTTTAAAATTCGCCATTATGAAAAAGTATTTCGTTTTATCAGTATTCATTATGCTGATTGGGGCATTTACAAATGCTCAAAGTCAAAATTCAGTAACTCCCGATAAAGGAGTATCGGTCTCGGGCAATGTCCGCTTATGCAACTATGAAAGGGGCTGTTTAATAACAGACAACGACATGAAACATTGGACGCAAAAACTTGAAATTTCCTACGATGGTTCAGATAAGACGTACGGAATCTATATCAAGGTTCAAGGGGATATTATCAATTTAAGTGTCAAATATAAAAGTAGTGGAGAGGAATCCTATTCATACGAGGGAACAGACCGAGTAACAGGGAGAAAGGTCGTGGTCGTAACAAAACAAAAATTGAGTGTATATCTGAATAATAATGGGGTTGATTCTCATACAGAGGTTGAAAGTCCCAAAGGAATAATAGTTACCGTTCCTGCTACTTATACAGTATTTTCAGTAGTTCCTATTAAGAACAAATAGCATTACTTGATTAATAGTACAGCATTAAACCTTTTAAAATCAGCCGGAACTTTGTCCGGCTGATTTATTAGTCCGTTTTTAGGGTCTATAAGCAAGGGTAGTGCCTCTGCGAGTAACTTCTTAAAGCCACGTTTGTTTTTCGCCCTTGACGATTTATAGAGGTGGTTTATCACGGTAAACAGATACCCTTTTCTGCCAAGCCAGTTGAATTTATACTGTTGAGGAATATCTTCAATAGACAGGTCGTTAAAATAAGTGTCAATCATAAGTTGTGTTCCTTCAGTGGTGATGGCTATTGCCTCACCGAACATTTCAATGTAGGAAATAACTATCGCTCCAAGTTTAAATTCAGCTGCTTTATCCTCTTTCATACTACGGATTTTGTATTTCTGATTTGTTTATGGGTTAAACGTAAATCGGCACAACAAAGGAAACAATTAAATTTGTCTGAGTTATTCTCGTCTCTCAGGTTGTATCTGAAAGCAAATTCATCGACATACTTTTGTAGGTACTTCCGTGAAATCACATTGCGATATGTTCCGACAACCATGCGTTTAAGGTGAGTCCAAGAAGCCTCAATTCGATTTGATGTAATATCGCCAAATCCATAACGTCCTTTGCTATGGTCTACTGAATAACGTTCATAAACTTTCCCTATTTGGTTATAAGCACCGTTTTCATCTGTATAAATGATTGAGCCACGGCTAACGAATGCTTTTATCAGTGCTGACAAGGTTTTAGATTTAGTGTCTTTTGTTGCCCTTGCGATAAATAATCCTTCACGTTCAATCATACCTACGACAGTTGTTTTATCTTTGTGTGAACGCCCTTGTGAATGTGGAACCTTTTTATTCCAATGGCGATTTCCATTCTTGCCTCCGAGATATGTTTCATCTATTTCAACCTTACTCTCCAACTGGCTTTCATTAGCAAGATACATTTGATAGCGAATCTTTTGAAGCATATGCCAAGCTGTTTTCTGTGTTATTTCCAAGTCACGAGCTAATTGGTGAGAGGCAATTCCTGTTTTATGGTTTGTAACCAACCATATAGCAAGAAACCACCTTTGTATGCTAATTTTAGTTCCTTCAAACATAGTTCCAGTACGGACTGTGAAATTCTTTCCCGTGTTCTTACAGCGATAATTACCATTCTTCAGTTTATAAACCTTCGACGTTTTGTCAAAAGGTGAAATCGGATTTCCTGAACTCCACATTATCCTTTCAAGGTGTTTAATGCAAGCCTCTTCATTAGGAAAGAGTCTGTACAATGCTGGAATTGAATTTACTTTTATTTCAAATGGGTCTTTCATAAGGCTGTCCTCCAACTTTTATGATGCTACAATTTATAAAGAATGATTGGTTCAACAATGAACTCACGGAGAAAATCTTGATAAAAATCTGATAAACTCCTATGCGTATAACGAAAAAGTTGATGACAGAGTAATTAGGATTTGAGTTAAATGATGTGAAGATGATATAAGAAAGATACGTTATATACCTATCATGGCAATATAAACATCTGCATAATTCTTGGATGCTATGACAAACAATAAGAGCCGATACGGACAACTCTCTCGGCTCTTATTTTACTATGACAGTTATTTATACGTTAATTAAATAGAAAAGACTGGTTCGGGAGTTTTCCGATTCCAGCCTTTCTAAAATTTTCCAGTGTAGATATGTATATCAGTACCTTAATTATTTACACAAAGCTACAGATAATCTTTTAAATATCATTCTAATCCTTAAAAATTAATTCTTATTTTTTATCAATATTCATTTTATTTCCAATTCCGACAAGTAGCTATTTACTTTCTGTATATCTTCCATAATACTTTGGTCCAGCACCTGTGCAAAGTGTTCTTGTTATGGATGTATCAGTATGCCCCAGTATTTTTGCTAGATTTTCCATACTTACACCGTTTGTAAGGCTAATACTTGTGGCGTAGCTATGTCTGGCAATATGTGTACTTAGTTTCTCGTGAATATCGCATATTTCAGCATTTTTTTTGAGATAGTTATTCATTCGCTGATTGCATGATACGGGCGAGTTTGCTTGTGCACTCTGCCGCATCCTTATATTTTTCAAGAATGGCACTTGCCGCGAGGAGTATAGGAATATTGCACATGACTTTTGTTTTTTGGCGGCTTTTCTTATCCTAAGCTTTCCATTATTATCTCTTACCAAGTAATCAAAAAGTAAATGCTTATCTGAAAGAGATTACTGATATTTGTGATATTCATAAGAACCTGACTTTTCGCGTCGCCCGACATATGATGGCAACAACTATTTGTTTGGCGAACGGTATGCTTATTGAGAGTTTGTCCAAGGTTCTTGGCTGGTCTAATATAAAAACACTCAACTTTATGCTAAGATTACTGATGAAAAGCTAAATGATGATTTGGCTATTTTGAAAAATAAAATAGATTAGCTGCCGAATGCCTAAGCTTCATCCCTTTCGGAGTATGGAGCTTGAGGTAATACAGTCCTTCTACAAGGTGTAAACCAATAACAGAGCTATTTTTACTTTAATAGGGTAGCTTAATTAAAAGTGTTGTATGTTTTTGTGCAGAAAAGTCGGCAAGTAGGTGCGAGGTATGAACCTGCTTGCCGATTCTTTATTTATTACTGTATAGACACTAATTTTACTGTCCAATCAGCCAAATATAACGGTATATTAATCAGATTACCATCCATTTTCAAATTATTCAATGAATATCTGATTTTATAGGCCGGACGATAGTTATCATCATAAACAGATAAACTTTTACCTCCCAAACGGGTTTCAGATTTGACTTCAGCAGGAATGATATCCATGTTTAATTGAATGATAAAATCGACTTCCGCTTTCCCCAGCGAGGTCCAGTAACGTGGCAATACTTCAATTTGACATACCAATGACTGAAGGACATAATTCTCGGCTAATGCACCTTTAAATTCAGTATATACTACATTCCCACTTAGTATCGCTTCAGGTGGCAATCCGGCCAGTTCCCTTAATAATCCGATATCGGAAAGATATATTTTAAAGGCTGAAAGATCATCATAACTTTTCAACGGCAGAAAAGGTTTTGAGCAACAAAATACGCGGTGAATCAGTCCGGCACTCTCCAACCAGAGCAGCGCATCTTCATAATCCCGTGCCCTGGCACCTGGTTTAACCATTTTGTAGATGAATTTACGGTTCTCTTTAGCTAATTGTCCAGGGATTGAATTCCATATATTCATAATACGAGGAATATCCTTACTTTCGGCATGTTTGGAAAAATCAAGCGCATATGCATCCAAAATAAAACGCTGTTCACGTTTTACTGCTTCCATGCCCTTATTTTCCATAAAAGTTTTCACAGCGGCAGGCATCCCACCTACTACAAGATATTGACGATAATATTCAGTCAGCTTGTTTGTCACAATCTGTGGAAGAGGTTCAATCATTGAAATTTCTTCAATATACTGATATATTTTCTCATCATTAACTTTCAAAAACTCCCTGAATGTCAAAGGATACAAATCCATAAATTCTACTTTCCCCACAGGAAACGAATCCCCTTTGGATAAAGTTACCCCCAATAGCGAACCTGCCGCAACCACTATATATTCAGGTGCATCTTCGCAAAAATACTTCAAAGCATTCAGTGCTTTGTTGCATTCCTGAATCTCATCGAAGATTATCAGAGTTTCCCAGGCAAAATCGGACTGTCCGTATGCAACTTCAACTGAGATATAATACGCTCGGGTACTTTAGTCTTTTCGAATATTTCGTTTAACGATTCATCCTTGTCAAAATTGAAACTGGCAACATGCTCAAACTCTGTACGTCCGAAATGTTCCAAAATCCATGTCTTACCAGTTTGTCTAGCACCTTTTAAAATCAAAGGTTTTCGATCTGGACTTGCTTTCCAGTTCTTTAAATTCTCTATGATACTACGATATAATTCCATAATAAAGTCAATATTAGGTTCTTAAAAATGGCGAAAATGCATTAAACATGTTCCTGTTATTGGCAAATATAGGAATAATATCAAGAATGTAGCACTGTTATATTCTGAAAAATGGCAAATAGCCCCAAACACGTTCCTATTATTGGCAAAATAGCCATTTTTATTTTTTGGAGTCGAAACTCTGTTCTTGATATATGATGATAATAGGCTCAAAACAACCGTTAACATATGATATGTGAAGCTATTCGTAAGATAGACTTGGTAGAAGGGGCGTATAGATATGGCATCGGTCGGTATCATAGGTGTAGGTACGACCAGAATGATCCATAGTATGTGGCAAAGGTGCACAACGATCCTTCATACAAAGAATATGAAGATTATGCCGAAGCGATGGATGTCTGCGAATTTCTGGGTGAAATCGCTAGCAGCGAACCTGTTATACACAAAGGAGTATTGTTTTCCGGATTGTTCTAGGCACTGCATGGTGCGGGATTAGGTATGACTGTAATTTCGAATGCTATTTCTTTTACAGGAGATCTTGTGGATATGGACTAAAGATAGCAGATAAACAGGTTTTGTATGTGTGAGTAAATATAGAACCGTCATGTGCCGGACGGCATGCGTGGCGTGTGAGGTTGGAATACGAAAGTAAGAAGGGGAACTACTTTATTTTCTTTCTGCTCGATCATAAAGTATTAATAATAAGAATAAAATATTGTGAGTTTGTTCAAAAAGAAAAGGAGCATTCGCACCACTAAAATAATGTATACACTGCCGAATTTTGAGATGCTAGCAATCGGGTGGAGATAGTGGCTCCTATGTTTTTGCGAATATTTGGAGAATCCAATTATTCTCATTATATTTGCAGTGAAAATCAAGGCAATATACTGATTTTCGTAAAATAAAAGACAAGGTTAATTATCCGGTGTACCGGGGAAAATGCAAATTGCAAATGCTTGATATACAGCTAGATATAGCGGAGGATAGGTTCCCTGTCTCTCCGCAATAAACATTGAAAATCAATGGATTATAGAGTTAATACCCAATTTTACACTTAATAATGTAGAATTGGGTATTTTATTTAGAGAATATACTGTCATAGGGGGATATGGTTGCTCCATTTTTATTAGATTAAATGTGTGGAAATGGAAATAAAAGAGAGAATAATTATAACTTTGACTGAAGTGGCAGACAGGTTTCAGAAGATAGAATCTGAATGGTGTATAATAGGTTCCTCTGCGATGATTTTGTCAGGTATTAAGCTTGATAATACTTTTGATATTGATATCTTGACTACAGATAAAGGTTCTGATGAATTGCAAAAATCTTTGCATGAATATATGGTAGTAAATCCAGTAACTAAAGAAAATGATTTGTTTCGTTCCAATTTTGCTCGATTCAATTTTCCTTTGATGAATGTGGAAGCTATGGGGGGACTTCAGGTGAAAAAGAATGGTATTTGGCAAAATGTTCATATCAGTGATTTTTGTGAAGTTCCTATTGGAAATATGGTTGTAAAAATACCAACGTTAGATGAACAAAAAAGACTATTATTGTTATTTGGAAGAGATAAGGATTTGAAACGGATAAGATTATTCGATTAGTCAGTTCATGTGCATCGATAAATCCTCTTTGCAATTAGATGCTTGTGGGAGTTCCCAAATAGAAGCCCTATAATAATTAGAAGTATGCTTTTACATTCTTATTTCTTTTTTGCTTTATTTTCTTTTGGAGTGTGACTCGCACTCAGTTTTTTTTGACTTCCTGGAATTTCATTTTGAACCATTTTGAAGCAGCACAAAGAAAAGGCTTTAATCTCATATTTTAGTGAGTTGAAGCATCAAAACTGGATTCTGATAATTAAATGTGTTTGTTTCTAAATTCAGATAAGGTCATTCCTGTATTTCTTTTAAAGAATTGTCCCATGGCAGACTGATCTGTGAAATTCAATTTGTCTGCTATCTGTTGGAACGTCAGGGAAGTGGTGAGAAGTGTTTTTTTTATCAATGCGGTAAGGTAGTAATCAATCATTTGTTTGGGGGTGATATGAATGGTTTCTTTCACCACTTTATACAGGTATCTCTCTGAAATGTGTAAAGCATCAGCATAAAATTTAGCGTCATGATGAATGGTATGGAAATCGAATATTAAATCATAAAAATGGTTCAATATATAGATGTTGCTATTGTTGGTCGGAACTGTTTGCTTCTTTACAAAAGGCTTGGTTTGTTCGTATAGTTCATAAGTGTAGCTCAGTACCAAATTAATTAATAATTTGTTATAGCAGGAATGGTGTTTGTTGTTGTATAGGAGGCACATGCAATTGAATAAGTGATCTATCATTTGCAGCTTGTCTTCCGTGTAAATGTCGGGCACGCTTTGTTCGGTCACTTCAAAGATGCGGTCATCGAGTTGAGTATATATCTCGTTGCACAGTTCCATAGAGAAGCGGCAATAAGTGACCGAAAAGTCTGCGGAGACTTCCAACACTTGAAACAAGGCAAACTCTTTCAGCAGAAAGTTGATAGGAGCGCGGAAAGTGTGCTGTTGCGAGTTGATGGTAATGACGGCATACCCCGAAGTACATTTGAATATGGTGACTTCGGATGTGAAATGGGTTTTACCTAGGAATTCGCTCCAGTCGGACGTTCCTACTTCAAATTGCAGTTTATTTTTCTCGCTCATTTCAATGGCATTTTCTTATTTATTTGACAAAGGTAGTGCTTTGGTTCCGATTTTCTAAAATAATGTGCTGTTTTTCATATAAAGAAGAACCTAGAAGGGCCATAACTTTGCGCCTCAGAATTAAAACAAATCATTTATGAAATTGCAAAAAGTTATTTTAGGATACATGGGTATTATGTTTGCCTTGTGTGTCAGTGGGTGTGATGGACAACGTGGGGTTGTGACCATCTACGAAAACGGAACGATTTATACTTGTGAGGATTCGCTCCCTCGTGCGGAAGCGATGGTTGTTTCTCAAGGTAAAATCCTGTATGTTGGCGGTTCGGAAAATTTGAAAACATACAAGAAAGGAAAGTACAAGTCGGTGGACTTGAAAGGCAAGACGGTTCTTCCAGGATTTGTCGAGAGCCATGCCCACCCAGCTTGTTACGGCTTTATGGAAGCAGGTGATATGATTGTGATAGACGGTACGGCCACCAAGCAGGATATTCTGCAACAATTAAAGGATTATCTGAAAGAGTATCCCGATGCCACCCACCTTTTAGGACAGGGATACGGATTGGCCTATTTAGGATTGGCAGAGGGGGGGACTCCCACGGCAAAGGATTTGGATGAAGTTTCAAGTACGATTCCTATTATGCTTTATGACGAGGGATGCCACTCCGGATGGGCCAATTCTGCCGCTTTGAAGTTGGCGGGTGTGGACGAGAACACTCCCGACCCGCTCCCCGGTGTACACTACTATGTACGTTACCCCGGAACGAAAACTCCTACGGGCTACCTTTGTGAGAATACCGGACACATTGTGGCCAATGCCATGCCTTTCAATACCACAGAACGGGTTGTCGAGCACCTGAAAACTGCATTGGATAATTATACCGATATGGGATTTACCGCTGTTTTTGATGCCGGCGACATCTACAACACCACTTATCAGGCGGTAAAGCAGCTGCAAGACAATAATGAACTGAATTTGTACTATCAGAAAGGATATTGGGCGGATCAAACCATCTCTGTCTCTGATAATATAGCTCGTCTGAAGGAGTTGGATAAGAAATATTCCGATGGGAATTTTTATTGTAATGTTTATAAGATGTTTGAAGACGGAACGATTGAGGCTGAGTCGGCTTCCTTGATAAAGCCATATACTAATTCGGGCAAACAGGTGGAGCCGTTCTTCAGTGAAGAAGAAAACTTCGAGCATGTTTCTGCAGCACTTTCTGCCGGCTATGCCGTTCATGCGCATGCTATTGGTGATAAAGGACAGCGATATATTCTTGACACATATTTAAAGACTATGCATATTAATCCCTCGCTTCCGCGTGCCATAGCCCATAACCAAGTGTTCGAACCCGAAGCTATCGGTAAATATACAGCCATGAAAGAGAACTTGTTTTGCCAGACTACCCCTTCGTGGACAGTTCCCGATGCAGTGGAGGAGACACTGAAAAAGTTGGGTGAGGAACGCTTCGACCGCCAATATCTGTGGGGAAACCTAACGGACAATGGAGTTCGCGTGACATTCGGTTCTGATTATCCCGCTAATCTGATTGAGGAAGTAAATCCTTTCAGCCAGATTTATCATGCAATTATGCGGTTAGATTCGCTGTCTGGCTATTTCCCTCCGTGCCATGCCGGGTTGAATATTCAGCATGGGATAAAAGCATATACCATAAATGCTGCACAACAAATGGGGCTGTCTGATGTGACCGGGAGTCTGAAAGTCGGAAAGAATGCCGACTTCATCATCATAGACCGTGATATTTTCAAGTGTAATCTTGAAGATGTGAAAGAGACGAACGTACTGAATACCTATTTTCAAGGAAAAAAAGTGAAATAGATAATTAATTGAGAATTCACTCGTACCTGCCCCCTTCGTTTACTTTAAAATGATCCCCTAAAAAAGAGTTTCATTTTTGTTTATCCGTTCTATAATCCTATTTTATTTATTAAAAACAAATAAAAGTTGGTTATGTCCAATAAACAATTAGGAATGGAAAAGATTCGCCAAGTGTTACACTGTTACTCCCAGGGACATGGCACCAAAGGCATTAACAGTATGCTAACCGTTTCGCGTAATATAGTTGAAAAATACTTGCAATTGTTTCACCGCAGCGGTTTGGATTATGAGCAAGTCCTGTTCCTGTCGGACTTGGAACTTTCGGAGTTGTTCTAAAGTAAAGACGGAAAGTTAGTGGATAGAGGAGCTAAAGTCTTTACCTTCTGAGTATTGCAAATGGCTTCAGAAGAAAGGGGCTGCCCGTGAGGCTTTGCATCGGGAGTATCTCTCTTCCCATCCTGATGGTTACGGATGCACCCATTTTTATGTTCTTATTCAGTAACATATAGCCTGCATGGTAAAAAATCTACTTTCATGCCATCACAGGTCCCGGTAAGAGACTGGTATGACGTTATTGGAGAAAAGACGATTGCCGATGCTGTTCTAGATAGAATCGTACATCAGGCTATACACGTTAAACTCTTTGGAAAATCGTTACGGAAATGTAAAAGTAAAAAAGAATCGTTATATTTATAAACGAAATTTAATGTAGAACTTGGCATAACCGAAAGGAAGAATCCGAAGAAAATAGGAATGAGTAGGATGAAAGAATGGAAAAATTTAACAGGGGGCAAATTGCTGTGAATTAAAGGGCTATTTTGGGGGTAGATTTTCCACTTTTGTCTATCTTTGTAAATAGACTTAATTCTAAAATAAATAGTATGGCAAAAGAGTTGAATTTTACATTGGAAGGTGTACAAGGTGATTTAAAGTTGAAATACGGTCCTTTTAATCAACGTTTATACCAAGACGGAAGAGAGATCAAGAAACAAGGACGATTCAATCCGAAATATTATGTGATTAACACCAATGGGGAAAAAGAAGAAATAAAGGTTGTCTATGGTTTTGATTTTGTCCATGTCGCTGTGTTCCGCGGACAGAAAATCGATCTGGAGGAACGGCTATCTATCCGCGAATACATAGTGGGCGGTCTGCCTGTGTTACTTGTCTTTCTAGGTGGGTTGATTGGAGCCTTGTTCGGCATCATGGGTGCTACGTTCAATTATAATCATATGCGGCAGGAAAAATCTTTTATAAAACAACTGCTTGTTTCCCTGGGCGTTTCCATACTCTGCTATGTAGCTTATTTTATATTTGCTATTGGTGTCCAGTTGATAGTGGCTAGATAGGCTGGCTGGAAAGTAAAAGAAAGGTGGCTTCACGGTTATTCCGTATGCCACCTTTTTTAGTAAACTTCTGAATGTCCTCCCCATGGATGATGGCGACTATCCATATTGGGAAAAGTAAAACAGGCGAAAGGAAAAATGAAAACTGTATTTTCTCTGTATTCTTTCGGGAGATTCCCGTTTTTTATCAATTCCCGTAGGTACCGATTAATCCATTCGTTGTGATAGTTTCTGCACTTATTTTCAGTTTCCGGCATCTACTGTTATTATAGAACCGGATATGTGCTTTTCCCTCCTTATCCGGAGTGACAGACGGATTCCAGTATAATGTACGACGATAGTCGGGGACAGGAGGGAGCACAGAATAATTGGGGTGATAGAATTCTTTAACTTGGCTGTAACCGTCGAGCCATGTTTTTCGGACACCTTTCCCTGCTTCTGTCGGTATCTTGCCTTCCGGATATGTTTCGATCAGTACGGCACAACTGTATAAGTCGGATACATCGAACGGAGTCAATCGCGGATCTGCATACTGGCAGATCGTAGATAGATTTTCAGTGATATAAATCGATTTAATGGCTTCGAGTCTTATATATTTGTATTTATTATAATCCATTTCTGTATGCCGGGTGCGTTCATAGTTGATTACGAAAAGTGGCATTTTACTTTTATAATACAGGTAATTTCGTCCTGAAACAGGACTGAAATTTTTATTCATGTTCATCATAAGTTCGTGTATGTCGTCACCAATAAATTTTCCACTGTCTTTTATGTCGTCCAGTTCGGAATGTACATCATAATAAGCAATCGATTTCGAACGGCTTTCATATATCTCTTTTTCTTTGGTTCTCTTTTTGGCTTTGATAGTTACCTCTTTTAAACGGTAGTTCTTTTCATGGTTACCTGTCTTTGCCAGCGAATCTGCGTAAGCGGCAAAGAAGGTTTCGATATCCTCTTCAGGTAGGGGAGTGGTTTCCACTTCGGGCATAAGTTCTTTCTCTTTTTCTGCATTGGCAATGCTTACCTGCATATCCGCATAATGATATTTTCGGGGGGCAGGACTGAATAGCCTATCCAATAAAATACGGTAATCTTTCTTTTTTCTATTGACTGTAACTGCCAATATCAAGTCCCATTTTCCGTATATATCGGATATTAGTGAGAAGTGTCCTAAACTATCTGTAGTGATGGCTTCGATGAAACTGCTGTTTTCCTCATTCTCCCCGCGTTTCTTCAGGAAGCAGGACACTTCTACGTTAGGCTTGGGAAGTTGCCGGACGAAAGAGACAACCTGCCCTCGCGTTTCGATACCTTGCTCCGGTCCGTATTTAAGGTCAAGAGACTCAATTCCTGTCATTTGTTTCCAAGAGTAGCGGCGCCATCCCTGCACTCTTAATAAGAGATCGATTGCCTTGCGGCGTGTATCGTCCCGGGATTCGAAATAATATTGGGGATTGTTGACATATCCTTTTATTTCGGACATTAATAAAAGATCGGTCAACATATTGTGCCCTGATTCTACTTCATTCATGCCGTCTCTCACAGATAGGGCAAATGGGGTTTGTACCGGAATCTTTTCTTTTCCGGTCAGGGTGAATTCAAGGTTTACCAATTCGTAAGGGTCGTATGTCTCTTTGTCTGCCTGTACCTGAACGGATAATTGCTCTTTGGGATAGGTAAATATCAAACGATCCGATAGGACCTCTCCGTTACTGTTGAATAACGCGATTCGGGAAACTCCGGGTACTAATTTACTTTTATCTATTTTGAAGCGAATCGTTTCATTACCTTCGACATCGATCAGGCAGAATTTGTATAGTTTGCCTCCGCTGATGACTGCCAGTCCCAATACGTCGGAGGGGGTATTGGAATTCTTTTGCACTGCTATTTCAATGCTGTCTGTGTATGATAAATTGTCGGCATGTAATGTATATCCTTCCGGTAAGGCTTCCGGCATATTGAACTGGTGCTTTTTGCCATTAAATTCGACTATTGCTTTTTGTTTCTCTCCCGTGGGCGTGTAATTGAAAATTCCCCGTCCATCATGTGTGACATTGAAACGGGCTGTTTCTTGTTTTTCTTCGTTAATAACAATACCGGTGAGGGTAATGGGGTTTCCATAGGTATCTGTCGCTTCAAAAGCCACTTCGGATTCTATCCCCCGAACCAGATTTCCACCTTCGGGGAAGAACTTTAAATTTACTTTTTTACTTTTTGTCGGTTTGGGACGCTCCAGCGGGTAGTTTCCTGTCGCATATTTCCGCATCTCTTTTTCCGTAAAGTCGCCTTCTGCCTTAGGTTTGTCGAAAACCGGCAACAGTCTTGAGAAAATGATATCTCCTCCAAAATTCAGCATATATTTTGTGTAGGCACGAATTTCATAAAATCCTGAATAAAACGGGAGTTGGCCTAGTGTGAAATCTCCGTGGCATTGTCCGTTTTCTATTTTTAATGTCCGTTTGTCGATAACTTCACCACCGGGATTTAATAATTCGACATATAAAGTCTTGCTCAGGTCAGTGGCCGGATGCAGGTCGGAAGTGACCAGGAAACATTTAAACCAGATATTATCACCTTGGTAATAACTGGTATTGTCAAATTGCATGTAAACCTTCTCTTGAGGGATATATTTCGAAAAATTATTGATCAGGTAGGCGTATTGGCTTAGTTTTTGGACAATACTGTCCGTGGTTTGTGCAGATACACTCAGGCAAAACAGGTATAATAGCAAATGTACCTTTAATATTTTAGGTGTTTTCATTTCGTATCTTGGGTTAGATGGGAGATTGGTTTTTCCGTTGTGAGTCCTGTCTTAAATAAAGTTCTTTACTCTTACATCGGGATTCGTCTTTTGCAGGGCTTTTATCAGTTCCCGGGGTGATTGGGGATCTATCATGACAAACCCGGTGGCGTGTCTGATCTTTATTTTCTGCATGCCCAAGGCATGGCGAGTATACGTAACATCGGTGATATGACTGAATGTTTGTTTTTGGCGGAAGAAGTCATTTACTATTTGTAAATCTCCGTTTTTCTTGACAATGTATTTGCAGGATGTTTGTGAAAAATAGATGGTTACACTGGGACCTATACATGCGGTACCTATCCAGATTGCTTGTATAGTTATGAAACTGATCGCAATGCATGCTATTATACCTATGGCGAACAACCAAACTCCTAATTGGGGATTTCGCGCTTTAAATGTTTGTTCCATCTTTTTTTAGATTGTATGTGTAACTGTCTGATAAAGATAGAAAAAAATATAATGAAAGAATCTTTTTTCTATTCTTTTCTGAATTGTGGCTGCGAAAATAATTATTTAGGGCCTGTTGGATTCCGAAAGTTCCGGTGAAAAAGATAAAAGCTTCTCTAAACCACCGTGGCTGCGATCGATGAAAAATAGGCAAGGGAGATTTGAACAGGTGCGTGCTTGTAATATGCAAAATTCGGACAAGAATTTGGAATCGGAAAATTTAGATTCTGTTTTTATGCGGGAAGCTACAGTCCGGAAATAATAATTCTTTGCCGATAGATGATCTGTTCTTTCTTTTTTATCTATTTTTGCCCCTTGAGAATTTTAATTATTAATCTAACTATCATGAAACGAAAAGCGACTTTACTATTTCTCGTGACATTCGTGCTGCTGCTCGGTGCAGTCGCACAGGAAAAATTGAAAACAGTGATCGAACCCCTGCAAAATGAAAGATGGTGGGGTGGATTCGTGGCTTTAGGAAATCAAATGCCATTCAATGATCACTTGCGGATGCAAGACATGTCACGCAATAATATGAACAACCAAGTAGTGCCGTTCATGCTTTCTTCGGAGGGCAGGTATATCTGGGCCGAAAATCCGTTTTGTTTTGAAGTAAAGGATGGGCAGCTGATTATTTATTCAGACTCGGAAAAGATAGAGCCGGTGAAGGCCGGAACTACGCTGAAAGAGGCTTTGCTGGCTGCATCGGCTAAACATTTTCCACCTTCGGGAAAGATTCCGGAACCTACTTTCTTTTCTCTTCCGCAATATAATACCTGGATTGAGCTGATGTATGATCAAAATCAGGAAGACATTATGAATTATGCCCATAAAGCTGTGGAGAACGGATTTCCTCAGGGGGTGTTTATGGTAGATGATAACTGGCAGAGATATTATGGTAACTTTGACTTCAAAACCGAGAGGTTTCCGGATCCGAAAGGGATGACTGACGAGTTGCACCGGATGGGATTCAAGGTGATGTTGTGGGTGGCTCCCTATGTTTCGCCCGATAGTCCCGAATTCCGTGAATTGGAAGCAAAAGGATATTTGTTGAAAGATAAAAACGGGCGCACGGCCATTATTCATTGGTGGAATGGTTACAGTGCCTGTTATGATACCACAAATCCGGAGGCTATGAATTATCTGAAGGAACAGTTAAAAGCCAATCAAGAAAAATATGGTATCGACGGATTTAAGTTTGATGGTGGAGACGTAGCTTATATGACAGGAGAGTATACTTTTCATGATAAGAATGCCAATGTGAATACTTTTATGGAAAAATGGGCTGAGATAGGTTTGAGTTTTCCTTACAATGAATTGCGTGCATCTTGGAAGTTGGGTGGCCAGGCATTGGTACAGCGGCTGGGTGATAAAGATTATTCTTGGCGTGCGACTCAGTTATTGATTCCCGATATGACTGCTGCCGGATTGTTGGGGCATTATTATACTTGTCCCGATATGGTAGGCGGAGGACAATTCGGAGCTTTTCTGAATGTGAAGAAATTTGATGAAGAACTTATTGTACGTTCGTGCCAGGTGCATGCCCTGATGCCAATGATGCAATTCTCGGTAGCTCCTTGGCGTATTCTCAGTAAAGAGAATGTGGCTATTTGTGCGAAGTATGCCCATCTTCACCAGCAAATGGGAGATTATATTTTGGAGTTGGCAAAACATGCGTCAAAGACCGGTGAACCCATTGTTCGCCACATGGAATATCAGTATCCTCACCAGGGATTCATCGATTGCAAAGACCAGTTTATGCTGGGGGATAAATATCTGGTAGCTCCGATGCTGACATCCGGAACAAGCCGTACCGTAATGTTGCCAAAGGGTAGATGGAAAGATGATCGGGGCAAGGTGTTTAAAGGGCCGCGGACAATGACAATAGATGTTCCCCTTGAACGTTTGCCATATTTTGAGAAACTGACGAAATAATTTCTGGGCCGATAAAACAAGAAAAGCCACACTGTCAATATGTACAGCGTGGCTTTTGTTTTTGTAAGTTTAAGCTAATTCGGCGTTACTTTACACGGATAATGTTGTAATTCAGATCGCTTTCCGATACTTCCAGGCTGTCATCAGCCAGTGTCAGGGTAGTATCATTGGCAATTACGAAATAAACAGGTTCACTTCCGTCACTCGGATTCAGTTTGATGGCCGTTTTCTTTTTATCTTTGACGGTTTTCTCCACTTTTACCGGCTTTCCTTTAGAAGTAAAAGTCTTGTCTTTGCCTTTACCTTCAGCATCCAGATAAGTGACGTCCAGTGTATACGTTGTATCGGTTGCGTTCGCCAGTGTGTTCAAAGTTAACACGTAACGGATGCCCGGACCGTCAGCAGCAGGAAGCACACCTTCATATACCTGGGTTTCTTCCATTGTGGGTTCCATAGCTACTGCCAGACTGTCTGCGACTGCTTCTTCAGCTTTCGTTCCTTTTGATTGGCAGGATACCAATGCAGCAACGACGGCTGCTAACATAATTACTTTTTTCATTGTTAAGTGCTTTAAATTAATATAAAAAGTGAGTTGCTATTCCTCCTCTTCTCTCTTAATAACCAACAGCTTATCGACTCTTCCACGGTCCATATCCACTACTTCGAACTGAAGGTTTTTGTAAGTGAATATATCTCCGGCTTTGGGAATACGTCCTATCAGGAACATAGCCAATCCGCCTAAAGTTGTAAAGTCTTCCGATTCGATATCATCATAAGAGAGTATTCCCATCTCTTCCATAAAATCTCCGATATTCATTGAAGCCTCTACCAACAAGGAGCCGTCCTGTCGGCGAACGATTTCCTCTTCTTCCGTATCGTCCTCTTCCAGAATGTCTCCAAAGATACTTTCGGTCAAGTCATGCAGGGTAATGATTCCCTCTGTGCTGCCATACTCGTTTACAACAACTCCGAACTTATTTTTGTTCTTCTTAAATAGCTCTAAAACTTTTTTAGCGTATAAACTTTCGGGTATAAACAAGGCGGGACGTGCGATTTCTCTAAGGTTGAATTCCTGTTCGCTACCTATCATCAGTATGATATCTTTCACAGAAACCACACCTGCTATTTCATCGGTGTCGTCATCAATCAGGAGGTATTTACTGAAATGCTCGTTGTCGATGATCTGAAGCACTTTCTCTTTGCTGTCAGTCGTATGTAGCACCACCAGATCACGTCGGTGAGTCATCAGTTCGTTGGCACGTTTATCCGAAAAGCGAAAGACATCACGTAGCATTTCGGTTTCTTCTTTGTCAATCACACCCTGCTCCGAGCTTTGGTGAAGAATCATTTTCAGTTCTTCCTGAGTCATCAGGCGTTCTTCGCTTTTCAGACCGATCAGTTTGTTGAGCAGGCGGGTGGAAATGCTGAGCAACCAGACAAAAGGGAATGAAATCTTGGTCAGCAGAATCATGACGGGACTCAGCAAGGTTGCATAGCGCTCGGGATTGCTGAGAGCGATGGATTTGGGTACAAGCTCACCGATAATCAGTGACAGGTAGGTAATGACGATTACGGTTGTGATCATGGCCAGGTCCTTTGCATAGACTTCGGCTCCCGGTATCATGGCAAAGAGCGGAGTCACATCATCGGCAATGGCTACTCCACCGAAAGCACCCGATACGATACCGATCAGCGTGATACCAATCTGAATGGTAGAAAGAAATTTTTCGGGTTCTTCCAATTGTTTCAATACTCCCCGGGCAGATTTGTTCCCTTTGCTGACCAGGGTTTCCAGACGTGCTTTACTTGAGGATACTAAGGCAATCTCGTACATGGCAAAAATGCCATTCAGTACGAGTAAAAGAATAATTACTAAGAATTCCATATAAGTTTGAATAGTTTCATGACCGCAAATTACACCAAAGTACGGACTCACGCAAAAACTATCGGAATTATTAATGAATTTTTTCAAAAAGACCGAGGCCGGACCTCATATATTGGGATCCGGCCTCGGTTAAAGTCAGTTTTGTGGTTCTCGAACTTACTTGTTCTTAGTATAGTTGTCTGCTTTTTCTTTGGCGCGTGCTACACGTTTGGCTGTATCGGGGTGTGAAGAGAACATTTTCTGGAATTTAGACTCTTTGGGAGCCTCGGCTGAGAGTTCCAGTAGTTTGTTCAGAGCATTGTACATTGCATACGGATCAATGTTATGTTTGATGCTGAATTCGAAACCATAATCATCGGCTTCGCTCTCTTGCTTCTGAGAATATTGGGCACCGGCTAATGCTTCTGCCATAGCTCCCAGTTCCGAATCAGTCAGTTTGGAAACGGTAGAGCTGGCTGCTCCTGCAGCATTCTTTACTGCCGAACGAAGATATGCACTCTTCATGGCATCTTTAGAGTCTGTATGAATCACGTGACCGATCTCATGTCCGACAACTGCCATCACTTCATCGTCCGTCATAATATCCATCAATCCGGCACAGATGCGGACACTGCCGTCACCACAGGCAAAAGCATTCACGTCGACAACCTCATATACTCCGAAATTCACTTTCAGTCCGTCTACTTCTTTGATATGTCCGGTCAGTTTCTCCAGGCGTTTGCCGTATTCGCTGTCGGCTGCGGTCAGCGGATTGTGGGTGTCCATCCATTGCATGTATTCTTTGCTCATGGCTGCGATGTCCGCGTCGGACAAGGTGATGGCTTTCGCTGCGTCGCTACCGGCTTGTACCACTTTGCCTACATTGATTTTCTTTCCACCGATTTTGAACTGTGCGGATGCTGTCGTGAAGCACATTCCGCATAAAAGTGCCGCAATAAAAACAATTCTTTTTTTCATTTTGTGAGTTTTTATAGTTAATAATATAGTTGTTTCGAGATTTAATATTCAAATGTGATACCCAAGGTTGGCATTAATGTTCCGCTTTTCTGGGTTATGTATTTCATTTTGTAGCGCTGTTCTGCCATGGGGGCGGATGGATTTTCGATAACGCCTGTACTCATCAGGATATCCGGTTGCTTGAATTTGCTGTTTGTCACATTCTGCAAATCGATGTAGAATCCCAACATACAGCGTTTCAGATAAAATGTTTTGTCCACTCGTACATCCAGTTGGCCGAAGGCGGGCAAGCGTCCGGTATTGTACTTTGTGTAGTCATAGTATGGACGTCCTTGTGCATTCCATGCCGTAACAAGAGATGATTTTTCCACATCATAAGGGGTATAGGGTGCTCCTCCTATACAGCTGATTTTCATGCCCAGGCTCCAGTTGTGTGGAAAGTTATAAGTTCCACTCATATTGAAAATGTATCGGTTGTCCCAAGCGGAAGCGATGTACTCCGATTGTTTGTTGTTGCGGTATTCGCTTTTGAACAGGGTGAACGAGGATGCCAGATTCAGTTTTTTAGCTATCAGCCATTTCATTAATATTTCTATGCCGTATGCACGTCCTTGGGCGGTAGAGGACAAGGCTTCGTTTCCGATGACTCCGTAGTCATTACCTTTGCAAGCCAGGGGGATGCCGTCTGCGATGGAGAACGGTATTTTATCATATTGTTTGTAAAAACCTTCGGCAGACAGTTCGAATGTATTTCCCGGATGCCAACTCAGGCCGAGACTTTCTTGACTGACGCTCATGTAACGGAGGTATTTGTTGACCCATGCTCCATTGTTATCTTTAAATCCCAATCCGGTATAAGGCGGGAGCTGATAATATAGTCCTGCATTTCCACTTAAATATAATCCGTCTGTCAGCCGGTATGATAGTGACAGGCGGGGTGAGAGTTGGTCGCCCATCCCTTTCATGCCGGAAGAAAAGTTGTTGGCATCGGTTCGTACGCCGAGTGAGGCAGTGAATCGTTCATCGGTAGTTGCATAGTTGATGGTTCCGAATATGCCCCAACGCCACATACCCAGATATGTGTGATAATCAAACGTCCTGCCTTCATCAATATACACTCGTTGAAAGGTGGTGTTGGTGTATTGGGAATAATCCAGATTGGCTCCGAAATTAATTTTCCAATTACCGAGAGTCGAGGTGTTCTCTATCCGGAATTTGGTCTCTTGTTCCACTGAGCGCAACTTCAGGGATAAGTTGTCCGCACTGCTTTCGTCATTATTCAGATATTTGGTATTGCGGTTGTTCAGGTAACTGTGGCTGACGACTACAGATTGTACATGTATGCCTGCATAGTGACGGTATACGGCTCCCAGTGTAAAAGTCTCCTGCTGTATCTTGGGCAGGTAACTCAATATGTATTCCGCTTTTTCTCCATCCAGCTTGGTATTCAGTTTCATGTTATCGATTCCTCCGAGCCCGAGTATTGTCAACTCGTTGTTGGCATTGAAGCGAGTTTTCAGTTTAAATTGTGCGTCGGTGAAAGTTGGCAGGAAAGGTAACCCCAACATGTCAAATAAAAACTGGAGGTATGACTGACGCACCGAAACCAGATAAGATGTCTTCTTTCCTATATGTCCGTTCGATGCTAACGAGACTTCCGAGGCTCCTAAAGTTGCTTTTAATGAATTGCGTTCCATATCTCCGTCCCGAAGCTTAAAGTCGAGTACCGAACTCATGGCATTCCCTCTGTCGGTCGGAAAAGCTCCCGTATAGAAATTGACTTCACGAATCAAGTCTGCGTTGATGATGCCCACCGGACCTCCCGAGGCCCCTTGAGTGCTGAAATGATTAATATTGGGAATTTCTACTCCATCCAGATAGAAACGGTTTTCGGAAGGAGATCCTCCGCGTACGATCAGGTCGTTTCGATATCCGGCAGGGGAGAAGGCAACGCCCGGATAAGATTGGACAATACGTGAGATATCCCGGTTGGCTCCGGGGCTTTTCTCGATTTCCTGTAATCCGATGACACGTAGCCCTACAGGACTCTCCGGGTCTCTTCGGAAAGGAGAAGCAGTAACCGTGACTCCTTCTAATTCAGTCAGGTTTTCTTCTGTTTCTATTTGGATGGTGAGATCTTTAGTAGAGACGATATATTCGGGGGTGAGTATGGTTTTGTATCCTACAGCAGACGCCTGCAGACGATAAATGCCCGGAGGGACTTCTCCGATGTTGAAGTGCCCTTCGGCATCTGTCACTCCTCCGCGTCCCAGCCCTAAGACCAGTACATTGATAAATTCCAGCGGTTGACGACTGGCTTTGTCAATCACAGTTCCCTTTATTCGGTGTGTCGGTTGCGCACTGACTGTGGTGAGCAGGCCGAGTAACAACAGGAACAAAACATTTTTCTTCATTGGCCCGGTTCGATATACTTTGTGAATTCTGTGCAAAGTTATATAAAAATGGTTTCGTCTCTCGTTTTTATCTGCTATTTTTGTGGGAAAGTTTTAAATAGAAAAGATGAAAACCGTAAAACTGATTACTTGCGATGATGCCTTTCAAGCTCATATTATACAGGGAGCACTTGCTAATGAAGGTATTGATTCTCTATTACATAATGAAAATATGTCGACCTTGTTGCGGGGTTTTGTCCATGACATCTCAGGAGTGGATGTCTTGGTGGCGGATTGCGATTATGAAGCAGCCATGCAGTTGCTGAGGCAGAATCAGATGATACCCGAAGAACAGAAGTTTTGTCCTTTCTGCGGTTCGGACCGGATTAAGTTTGTTCTTAAAAAGGAGCATCGTGTGAGGGCTGTCAGCGCTGCCATTGTTTCTATGCTGGCTACTGTCCCGCCCGGAGGCAATCATTGGGAATATATCTGCGACCATTGCGGGAAAGCTTTCGAAAAGCCGGTTACGGAATTCAACCCTTCTGCTTTGGAAGAGAAAGATTGAAAAGACAAACTCTAAAAAACATAGATTAAAAATGAAAAGAAGAAATTTATTTTTGGCTTGTCTGCTTTTATTTGTATTGCCGCTTAGTGCCGCAAGGGTAGATACGCTGATGGTGAAGAGTCCCTCTATGAATAAGGAGGTGCAGGTGTTGGTAGTGACCCCTGATGTTGCTTTGGGAAAAAATGCAGCGGCTTGTCCGGTACTTTACTTGTTGCATGGGTATGGCGGTCATGCTAAGACCTGGATTCAGATAAAACCGAACTTGCCGGAAATAGCAGATGAAAAAGGGATCATTTTTGTGTGTCCCGACGGCAAAGACAGTTGGTACTGGGACAGCCCCAAGAATCCGGCGTACCGATATGAAACGTTTGTTTCTTCAGAGTTAGTGAACTACATTGACCGTAATTATAAAACGATTGCTGATCGGAAGGGACGTGCCATTACCGGTCTCAGCATGGGAGGACATGGGGCAATGTGGTTAGGTATTCGCCATAAAGACGTGTTTGGAGCGGCAGGAAGCACCAGCGGAGGTGTCGATATCCGTCCTTTCCCCAAAAACTGGAGCATGAACAAGCAGTTGGGTGAACTGGCCTCAAATAAAAGAATATGGGATGAACATACGGTAGTCAATCAACTCGATAAGATTCAGAATGGTGATCTTGCTTTAATTATAGATTGCGGTGAGGATGATTTTTTTCTGAATGTGAATAAAGACTTTCACGATCGGTTGTTGGGCCGTAAGATAGATCATGATTTTATTACTCGTCCCGGTGAACACAATGGAAAATACTGGAATAATTCCATTGATTATCAGATCCTTTTCTTCAGCAAGTTCTTTGCCGGAGAGTAAAGAGCGAGTGATAAGGAGCATCATGGGATTATACGTCCCGTTCCTCCCTCGGCGTATGGCATCCGGAGAGGTGCCGGTGAGTCCGGGGAGGAATTGTTTGTAAGGAAAATGCCAATATATGTAATGCCCCATAACAATATATGTAATCGAAATAACATATATTGTTATGGGGCATTACATTACTACTTCGTGGAGGCAGGATTGAAGTCGTTCCCCTTATTCGATGGTGATGCCGATGGTTCTCGTGTCTGTTTTTGTTTCATCGTATGCATCACCGTTTATGTCGATCACAGTACCTGTAGAAGTGGTCTTAGCGATGATTCCGGTTGGCTTTTCGTTTTCATCCAGTTCATAAGTGTATTTTGTATACTCCTCTTTGTTTTCTTCCGGAGTGTTGCCGATAATCAGGTGTTTGGACTGACGGCCCAACAGTCCGGCATAAATAGCGTCGTTGTGGAAAGACAGGGGGTAAGTTTCGCAAACTTGCAGGCAAGGGAGCTGATACAGGTTCTCCGTATTTCCCGCCTGATAATTGGTTTGCAAGCCATTGGCAATGATATGGCTTAAATTCCCGTTGTCGTCGTATGCCAACTCTACGGAAGAATAAGGCGTACTGTTTATTTCTTCATCGATCCGGGTAAGATATTCACCGGAATAGGTGAAGGTGTACTTTCTGACTTGGTCGGACAATTTGTAAGTACATTCGGTGGCATATCCCGCACTTCCTAAGATATAAATGGCGGTATTTCCGTTTTCATCTGCCAATGTCACTTCGTTACCGGAGTAGGAGAGAGTCGTTTCGTGGGTTAGGCTCTGCCCGTAGAACTCCTGTAATGTGGTATGGGTCGTTAGTTTATTGTTATCGTATACATAAGTATCGGTGCGTAATACGTCGCCTCCGTCACTGTGCAGATTCTCTTTCAGGATCATCAGGCTGAAATCGGGGGTCGGAGGAAGTTCCCGTTCTTCCTTATCATCGGTACATGCCGAGGTAGCCATGACAGAAAATGATAAAAAGAAACAGTGTAGAAGTTTATTCATATCAATAATGTTTTATTTGCCTGCAAATGTAGTTAATAACCTGCTCTATCTACCACGATTGTGGTATAAAAATGCCTTCAATGTGCGATTTCTTCCCATACCGGATTCCTCTATCTTTGCCACATATAAAGATTGGACACTGACAATGAACTCTAAATATAGATAGCAAATGGAAACGAAAAAATTACATTTTGAGACTTTACAACTCCATGTTGGACAGGAGACTCCCGACCCGGCAACCGATGCGCGTGCCGTACCTATTTATCAGACAACTTCCTATGTGTTCCGGGATTCGGCCCATGCCGCCGCACGATTTGGATTGCAAGACCCTGGGAATATTTATGGACGACTGACCAATTCCACTCAGGGAGTATTGGAGGAACGCATTGCAGCACTTGAAGGGGGAGTAGGTGGTCTTGCCGTGGCTTCCGGAGCTGCTGCCGTGACCTATGCTATTGAGAATATCACCCGTTCCGGTGATCATATTGTGGCTGCCAAGACCATTTATGGGGGCACATATAACTTGCTGGCGCATACTCTGCCTGCTTATGGAGTAACGACCACTTTTGTAGATCCGTCCGATCTTTTTAATTTCGAACGGGCGATTCGTGAAAATACAAAGGCGATATTCATTGAAACTCTGGGAAACCCCAATTCCAATATTATCGATATGGATGCCGTAGCTGCCATTGCCCATAAATATCGGATTCCGCTGATTGTGGATAATACTTTCGGTACGCCTTACCTTATCCGTCCCATTGAGCACGGGGCAGACATTGTGGTACATTCTGCCACAAAATTCATTGGCGGACACGGCAGTTCGTTGGGAGGAGTTATTGTCGATTCCGGTAAATTTGACTGGGTTGCTTCCGGTAAATTCCCGCAACTGACCGAGCCGGATGCAAGTTATCATGGGGTACGGTTTGTCGATGCTGCCGGGGCTGCTGCCTACATTGTCCGTATACGTGCCGTGTTGCTGCGCGATACGGGTGCTGCCATCAGCCCGTTCAATGCTTTTATCTTGCTGCAAGGGTTGGAGACTTTGTCTTTGCGTGTAGAACGGCATGTGGCCAATGCTTTGAAGGTTATTGATTTTCTGGTGAACCATCCGAAGGTAGCGGCTGTTAATCATCCATCATTGCCCGGTCATCCGGATCATGCCATCTATCAACGTTATTTTCCTGGCGGGGCAGGTTCTATCTTCACTTTCGAGGTAAAGGGAGGAACGGAGGAAGCGCAGAAGTTTATCGATAGTCTGCAGATATTCTCTTTGCTGGCCAATGTGGCCGATGTGAAGTCGCTGGTGATTCATCCGGCCACTACCACACACTCGCAGTTGAATGCGCAGGAGCTGGAGGAACAGGGGATTAAACCCGGAACGGTCAGACTTTCGATAGGTACGGAGCATATTGAGGACATTATTGATGACTTACGTCAGGCATTAGAGAAAATTTAAAAAAATGGATATAGCAGCATTATTATCGGGAGGAGTGGACAGTTCGGTTGTTGTACATCTGCTTTGTGAGCAGGGCTACAAGCCTACACTGTTTTACATCAAAATAGGTATGGATGGGGCGGAATACATGGACTGTTCTGCCGAAGAGGATATAGAACTGTCTACTGCCATAGCCCGACGCTACGGTTTGGCACTGGAGGTTGTCGATTTACATCGGGAATACTGGGATAATGTGGCTGCTTATGCCATAGAAAAGATACGGAAGGGGCAGACTCCGAATCCGGATGTGATGTGTAACAAGCTGATTAAGTTTGGCTGTTTCGAGCAGCAGGTCGGAAAAGATTTCGATCTTACGGCAACCGGACATTATGCTACGACCTTGCAACTAGGCGGGAAAACCTGGCTGGGTACAGCCAAGGACCCGATAAAAGATCAGACTGATTTCCTGGCCCAGATTGACTATTTGCAGGTTTCGAAATTGTTGTTTCCGATAGGTGGGCTGATGAAGCATGAAGTGCGTGAGATAGCGTTGCAGGCCGGATTGCCCAGTGCCCGTCGGAAGGATAGTCAGGGAATTTGCTTTTTGGGCAAGATAAATTATAACGATTTTGTCCGTCGCTTTCTGGGAGAAAAAGAGGGGGCGGTGATCGAATTTGAAACAGGTAAGAAGATTGGTACTCATCGCGGCTATTGGTTTCATACCATTGGCCAGCGAAAAGGATTGGGATTGGGAGGAGGACCCTGGTTCGTTGTGAAGAAGGATATTCAGGATAACATTATTTACGTCTCCCATGGTTATGATGCCGAGCAGCAGTATGGTTATGAATTCAGGATGAAAGACTTCAATTTTATTACAGATAACCCGTGGGAAGGCTCGACAGGCGAGGAGGAAGTAACATTTAAGATCCGGCATACACCTGAGTTTATCAAAGGCCGTTTGCTACATGACGAAGAGGGATACCGGATTATTTCTTCCGAAAAATTACAGGGAATTGCACCGGGACAGTTTGGCGTGATTTATGACGCCGAATCCCGGGTTTGTTTCGGGAGTGGAGAAATAGGATAAGAATATAACGAAAGCTCCTTCAGATGACACCGGTTTATACAGAGATGCGGCTTAATAATCGGTCGCTGCTCGAGGTCTGTATGAATCGGTGTATTTGGGTTGATTTCCGGTACGCTCTTCTGCTTTAGATATAATATTCCGCCAGATCCACAATGCCTGCCCGCATGGCATATTTGGTAGCCTCGTGTACATTGTTCACTCCCAGTTTGCGGAATATATTTTTTCGGTGACTGTTGATGGTATGAAAACTCAGATGCTTCTCTGCCGCTATCTCTTTGGTCGTTTTGCCGGAAGCTATTTCTTTTAAGATTATTTTTTCCGTCGGTGTGAGCAGACGGTCTTCCTGCGGTACGAAAGTGTGCACGGCTGAAGCAGTGTTTACATTTCCACTTCCCGATAATAACAGATTGCTTACATGATTGCAGATAAAGCGCTCTTTTCGTGATGCGCATTGCAGGGCCGACATTATCTCTTCTTTGGAGTTGTCTTTCAGCACGACTCCGAAAGCATTGCTGCTGAACAATACCTGCCTCAGAAATCCGATGCTCAATTCATCCGAAAACAATAACCAGTCTGATTCTTTGAATCGTTCCTGAAGGATGATCAATTCATCTGCACCGGAAAAATCAAATAGTGTATAGTCTAAAATAACCACCGCTTGCGGATGAATGCGCAACAACTGGACCAACTCCATCTTATTGTCGGCTTCCAGCAACAAGCTTACCTCTTTTTGCTTGCTTAACAGAAACATCATTCCTGCTTTCGTGATGTCCTGATTATCTGCGATGATATATTCTCTCATAATCTGTCCATAAAAAAACTCCGTTGCAAATGTACACTTTTTGTGCGATTTGCAGCGGAGTTATGTGAATTAGTTACGAGCTTAAATAGAGTCTCGTCACTCTTATTACCATGAACGGCCTTTAAATACATCCGACTGGTTGAGCGGAACAAGGTTGCCGCTCAACGTTAATGTATTGGAGTTGAAGTTCGGATTAATGGTCACAGTGGCGTTGTTGCCTCCGTTTGTCAATGTGATAAAGACTTGTGCCGAGATACCGATACCTTGTACGCTGAAGTTGCAGTTCACATTGCCTCGTTTGTCGGTAGTCACTTTTACATCCGAAGTGGTTCCGTCCACTGTTACACCGCCAATTCCGTTAGGGCCGGGATACGGAGTATTGAACGCTACCTGTACGGTTGCTCTCTGTCCGTTCAACATTACAAAGTTAGTGTTGGACGATACGAAAGCTGTCTGGCCGCGTTTGAAGATTACCTGATCGGCTTCCAGTACAAACTGTTTGTCTTTGATAGCCTGTACGGCTTGCTGATAGGCCACTTGGTCGGCAGCTTGTTCCTCAGCTTTCAGTCTGGCTCTTTCTGCGTCTCTTTGTGCTTTACGGTCAGCGCGGCGTATGTCTCTCTGTGACTCTTGTGCATACATTAAAGTCGATGCACTTACTAATACTAATGCTACTAATGCAATAAACTTTTTCATAACTTTTTTTTGTTTAGGTTTAAAACTGTTGTTCGTTTATTCCAAGAACAACTCCCTTTTCAGATTGTTCACTTGCGTCTCACAATTTTATATCCGATGGCAGCAATCGTAATGCTCATTAACGGACTGATAATGTTGAAGAAGCAATAGGGAAGATAAACCAGTGTAGGAACACTCAGTATCGTGGCTTGCGTCATTCCGCAGGTGTTCCATGGTATTAATACGGAGGTCACTGTAACAGAATCTTCCGTGGTTCGACTGAGCAAACAGCTTTCATAACCTTTCTTTTCATAAATATCCCGGAACATGTTTCCGGTCAGGATAATGCTAATATACTGATCGGCTGTGGCGAGGTTCAGGAAAATACCAGAGCAAACCGTAGAGGCCACCATGCTGACTGTATTTTTCATGAAGCGGACAAATACGGAAGTGATACTTCCTAACATGCCGCCGGCAGTCATAGCCCCGCCGAAACACATCGCACAGATAATAAGCCATACCGTATTCATCATGCCTGCCATACCCCGGGTAGCCACCAGTTCGGTGAGTGCTTCATTGCTTGTCTGTAGACTGGTCCCTCCATAAAGAGTCATCATCAGTCCTTTGAAGATGGACTGTGTGCCTTCGGAATTTTGCAAACCGGATATTTCCTGTAACAGGTCGGGTTGGAAGAATACGGCGAATGCCCCTGCCAATGCCGCCGACAGAAATAAGGTGATGACGGAAGGTACCCGCCAAGCAATCAGTACACCTGTAACTACCGGTACAATCAGCAGCCATGGTGTAATGTGGAACTTTCCTGCCAATGCGGCCGAGAATTCGGCTATATGTTCTGTGCTTCCGGCATTGTGTGACAATCCGGCTACTGTAAAGATAACCAAAGTAATGATTAGTGAAGGTACGGTAGTTATCAACATATAGCGGATATGTCTGAAGAGGGGAGTATCGGTAACTGAGGCTGCTAATATTGTCGTATCCGATAATGGAGAGATTTTATCTCCGAAGTATGCGCCCGAAATAATGGCTCCGGCTATCCAGCCTTCTTCGAATCCCTGTGCCTTGCCAATGCCCATTAAAGCGATTCCGATGGTAGCAATCGTAGTCCAGGAGCTTCCGGTCATAACCGATACCAAGGCACAGATAATGCAGGTAGAGGTCAGGAAAAAACTGGGATGTATGATTTGCACTCCGTAATAAATCAATGTGGGGACCACACCGCTTATCATCCATGCACCGCTCAATGCGCCGATAATCAGCAGAATGATTAGGGCGGTAGATACGCCTGTAATGTTGTTTGTGATAGCCAGTTCAAAGTCTTTCCAGCCTATTTTGTAGAATCCCATACCGATTAGTATGCAAACGGCTGTTGTAGTCAGCAGGGACACTTGGCTACCTCCGCTGAGTGCATCGCTACCAAAGGTACGTATGGTGGCAAACAGCATGATAACCAATACGACCAGAGGGATCAGAGAGACAAGAGGTGAGGGGGCTTTTTTCATGATTCTTCTTTTCCTTTTTTATGTTTAAGCGTCTATTCCTGTAAATGTTTTCAGTGCATAGCCTATCAGAAAGCTAATGCCGGCTACGCTGAAACTAAGTACTGCCATCTCGGTGAATCTTTTGCGGAAACTTTCTCCGCGTGCTACCGAATAGTAATAATTAAATAATGCAATGATTACCAAAGCCATGGTCAGCATTACTCCCAAAGCTATCAGTACGTTTTCGATCAATATGAAGGGAGCAACCAGCGCCACTACCGTGATGATATAAGCAATACCCGTATAGATGGCGGCCTTTATGGGATGTTTCGTTTCTCCTCCTTCCGATTTGGTCGAGAGATATTCGGAAGAAGCCATTGATAAAGCTGCGGCAATCCCCGTGATGCTTCCCGTCAGGGCTATCAGCCTGGAGTCACTCAAGGCCAGAGTGAATCCCGCCAATGCCCCGGTAAATTCCACCAAGGCATCATTCAGACCGAGCACTACCGAACCCATATATTCAAGTCGTTCTTCATTGATCAGACCGATTAATTTCTGTTCATGAACTTCTTCTTCATTGGCCAATTGCCGGAGGTCCGGATAATCTGTATATTTGGCATAATCATGATGTGCATTCTCTTCACTTGACTCCATCAGTTTAATGGCAAATGTAATACCCAGGATTCTTGCCAGCCAGTAATATTTGGCTATACGCAACTTGTCTGGTGCAACGTCGGTTTCCGTATATTTCTTCAGTGTGGCATAGTGCGCTTTTTCTTCTGCTGAGATCAGACGTAATACTTTGCGGTTCGATTCGTCTTTTTCAATAGAGGCCAGTCGTTCGTATACGATACTTTCGGTTTTCTCATTTCGTTGGAAACGGATAAACTCTTCCTTCACTTCTTTCTTCAAGTCCATCTTCATCACTTTTAATTTTGCAAAGATACAATAAATGGCGCAAATGTCATTTATTTCATGAAGTTGAGTCGGGATATTTAAAAGTTCTTTAGCCACATTAAGAATAGGCAATGCTCCTTTTTTCTGAGAGCCTGTTGATTTCAGCCGTTCAGAAATACGTGGTAATTGGCGGTATGGAGTTTAATAACTGTCCGGAAATACTAACTGATATTTGAGTTTTCTCTATAGGGAGGGTAGTCTATGGGGCATTAGGTCTTTTATTCCCTTCGGCTTTCCCTGCTGTTCTGGGGGCGACCTCTGTGAAAAACGAGCGGAGAGAGCTCTTGCATGGGTACTAAGTATGTGGTCTTCTGCGCCACCAGTAGCGTATAAATAATGTGCCTGTGAACATAAGTGCCAGTGAGAGTCCGGTGTAAAATACCGAAATGAAAGTGTCGGGCAACAGGTGTAATGTCCGGATGGTGATTCCCATTGCTATCATGAAACACATGACGATCCATCCCTTTGCATCGAAGAAAGAAAAGGGGCAATTTTTCTCTTTTTTCTTTTGCTCAATCCGGCGAGTGTGTTTGTAGTAGAGCTTTCGGAAGACAAGGACAAAAAAGAGCAGGAAAACAACTGTGGCTTCGCCTACCTTAAAAAGCCAATATTGTGAGTCATTAAGCCAGGTGACAATACCAATCCGGAGAATATTGGCTCCCGCCACTATCCAGACGATGCCGGCTGTGATTAATAACACTTGTCTGTTTACTCCGTACTTCATGATTTATATAACAACTTTTGTTACTATTCGGATTATCGTTTTGAAAAAAAAGTAATCAGCAGTGAGCCGGTAGTCAAGGCCACTCCTGTGCCTATGACTCCATGCCAACCGAATGCCTGCCAGAAAGTTCCTGCCAGAAATGTCCCGGTGGAGGCTCCTATGAAGTAAGTTGTCATAAAAATAGTATTAATGCGGTTCGAAGCACTCGGACAGAGTTCGAAGATACGGGTTTGATTGCTCAATTGGATACATTGCATGCCGATATCGATGATGATGATACCGGCAACGATTCCCCAATAGGAGTTCTCTCCGATAAAGAGAAGCAACCAAGCTGATAAGATCAGTCCGCATCCGATGAAATTGAATCGTCTGACTCCCACTTTCCGTACATACTTACCTACAAGAGAGGCTGATAAGGCGCCGGCAATGCCGCACAATCCTAACATACCGATGATGTGGCTGTCAGCGTAGAAGGGGGCACTTCCCATTTTAAATGCCAGACATGACCACATGGCTAGAAATGAACCGAAAGCAAGTGCGGCGCGGACTGAAAAGATGCGGAGCTCGGGATACTGCTTCAGCAGTGAAAGCAAAGACTTCATTAAGTCGCTGTATTTGCCCTGAAAGTTCGGGCGTATGTCCGGTAATACCCGCATGACTACCATACCACATATCAACATCATGCCGGCAGCGATGTAATACATCTCACGCCAACCAAACAGTTCTCCTATAAACCCGCTGACTACACGTGAGGCCAAAATGCCGGTCAGTAGTCCCGATACGACGATTCCTACATTTCTCCCTTTGTTTTCCGGACGTGAGAACTGGGAAGCTATCGGGATGAATATCTGTGGCATCACCGAACAGATGCCGGTGAGGAGCGAGACACACAGGATGACGTGGATGTTGGGGGCCATCGCGATCACCAGCAACGAAACGATTAATATGGAGAAGCTGGTGAGAATGATCCGCTTTCGCTGATATAAATCGCCTAAGGGGACGATAAACAATAGTCCGAGGGCATATCCGATCTGCGTTACCATGGCAATCAGGTTTGTTTCGAACTCCGAAACACCCAATTCATGGCGGATCATGTTCAGTAAAGGCTGGTTATAGTACAGATTGGCTACCGATATACCTGCAACAATAGCAAGTGTCCAAAGAATCGAAGCCGGTAGTCCGCCGTTTTCTTTCAAAATCTGTTTCATGGCACAAAGTTATCATTTTAGAGGCTATTCCACAAAGAACGTTGTCGAAATTGTATTTCCCTCGTCATCCACTGCCGTCAGGGAGTGTTTGCCGGGGGACGGACGGAGAGAAAGTTTGTGGAAGTCCTGCGTTTGCGTCAGGTATGTCTCGTCCAGATGCCAGTAGATGGTTGTATTCGGATGACTGTGAACCAGTTCGACAGTCAACTGCCCTTTGCTGCCATCCATCTGTTTGGGCAGATGGATACGGGCTCCCATTGGCGGATAAATAAATTGCATCGGTTGGAACCGGTCTTCTCCACATCCTGATTTAAAGGGAGGGAGAGGACGATATTCCGGGTGATGTTGCTTATAATACCATTCCCATACGGGAGGAAGGGTAAACCAGTTACGGCGGACAACCGGTTCGCTATTGGCACAATTCTCGTATATTCGGAACCGTTCATTTGCCGATAGGGTGACCGGGTGATGATAAGGGCAAGCTTCTGTTTTGAGACCTGCCGGAAGGATCAGCAAAGTATCTGTTTCTTCACAGAATCGTCCTTTCAGATGGCCGGACTGCCGACAAATTTCTGCTTCAACCAGTTCGCCCTGAGGACGTTCGAACCAGGGAGAAGAAGGGAGCAGGTTGAATACATCGAACAGGACAGGGCCTGCCGTACGGGCACCAACCAGCCCGGGTTTTCCCTCACCCGTAGCATTCCCTACCCATACACCCACTGCATATTTAGGAGTTACACCCACTGCCCAGGCATCCCGGAAACCATAACTGGTGCCGGTTTTCCAGGCAATGGTTTGCATGGAAGGAATGGTACGCCAGTCTATTTCTTCCGGTCGGTTCACTTCTTTTATTGCATCAAAAGTCTGCCAGACGGCTCCGGATTGGAACGATGGACGATGAACGGAGGTGGAATCCGACAGGAGGAGTGTACACGGGAATTGAGGTAACCGGTTGAGGCTGCGTCCCATGTTGGCATAGGCCGAAGTGATATCCCATAACGTGGCTTCTGCACCTCCCAGAATCAGAGAAAGTCCGTAATGGCTTGAGGGACGGTTCAGGGTAGTCAGTCCGATTTGTTTCAGGAAACTGTGGAACTTAGGTACCCCGTAACGTTGCAGCATTGTTACCGAAGGTATGTTAAGAGAGCGTGCAATGGCTTCCGAGGCCGGTACGGCTCCTTCAAATTGCAGATTAAAATTTTGTGGAGTGAACCCATTGATGTTGACGGGAATGTCCGGCAACAAAGTATTTGGGAGAATTTCTCCTTCTTGTAGCATGGCATAATAAAGAAAAGGCTTGAGAATACTGCCGGTGCTCCGTGGCGACCGGATGACATCTACTTGGTTGCCGCTCTGCTCTTTGTCGAAATGTACATTGCCACAATAGGCTATCGCCTGATTCGTCCGGATGTCAATCACAAGAATCGCCAGATTACGGATGTCACTCCGTTTGAATTCACTGTTCCATCGTTCTACCAAACTTTCAATTTGAGTCTGTATACCTCTGTCGATGGTCGATACGGAGTATTTTCCATTTCGGGTTTGATAGAAATAGTCTGTCAGGTGAGGCGCTATGTGTGGAAGAGGTAAAGGTTCCTGCGGGAGTGGTTCACTGATGGCCAGTTCATATGTCGAAGTATCCAGAATTCCTTTTTTATGCAGGTGTGTCAATAGTCGGTTCCGTTTATCGAGGAGTGCTTGCCGACTTTTCGAAAGATGGATCATGGCGGGTGAGTTGGGGAGTACAGCCAACATGGCCGATTCTGCCCATGATAGTTCTTCAGCCGAATGTCCGAAGTATCGCCAGGCGGCCGCATCCAGTCCTACTACGTTTCCTCCGAAGGGGGCATGTGAAATGTAAAGTGACAGTATCTCTTTCTTAGATTTACGAAATTCCAAACGGGTGGCCCACACCATTTCAATCAGCTTTTCCTTGAATGTACGCGGCTTGTTCCGAGCCAACCGAATGGTCTGCATGGTAAGGGTACTTCCTCCGCTGACGATACGTTTGTGCTTGAGGTTTTGAACTACGGCTCTGCCTATTGCCAAAGGATTGACTCCCCAATGATGGTAGAACTGGCGATCCTCGAATTCAATCAGGCAAGTGGCAACTTTCTCGGGAATATTGTCGCGCGGGGGAAAACGCCATTGTCCATCCGTGGCGATACGGGCACCGAGAAGTTCACCGTTCCGGTCTGTTACGACGGTAGAGTAAGGGGAGGTGAATAATTGGCTGGGAAGGCAAAATATATACAGGACAAGAAGGAGGAAAAGGGCAGGTTTCCACCAACTTTTGATACTTATCTTCCACCCCCTCCCTTGAAAGGAGGGGGGAAGATTGTGTGGCTTAAGAATCTGATTCATCAGTTTTCTTATTCGATGCTTTGTCTGACAACTTTAGTTCTGCCTGCCTGTGTCCTTGCCTGTACATTGGCATCATACATCGCTTCACACTGGATGGCCGGCATGACAAAGTCACCGGAATACGTTGCCTGCAACCGGACGGTAAATGTTTTGGCTTGTCCCTGTTGCAAATTAAAGTAAGTCAGTATCCGGTCATCGCGGATATCCTGATAGCTATAAGGAGCAGAAGTGCTAATCTGTCCTGTCATTCGTTCATTGAAAATCTCCCATCCGGCAGGGATGATGTGTGTTAATGCCAGATTTGTATAATCGGTTGTACCGCTGGTATTGGCAACAGTTACCACTGCCATAAAATCTGTTCCTTGATGCAGAGAATGCGTATCTATCGGTGAACCGTTATTATCAACGTACTTTACACTTATCCGCAGGTTATTGGCTATCGGAGGCAGTGTGTCGTTCAGTAATTGGGTCCGTGTGATCAGGTCTGCATTCAAAGCTCCTTTTCCATTGTTTTTCAGAATTACCTTTCCTTCACGTGATGAAGTGGAAATAGGTGTCTCGTATACTGCTTTTGCTGATTTTACTGCCGGTTGCTGTTTTCCGTTCAGTGTCCAACTGAAATCCAATGTGCCGGACAACTTTTCTGCCAGACGTCCCATTGCCATCAGTGAGAAAGCGGTGGACTGTGTACTGAACCACGTCTCTCTTGTCAGATTATGTGAAACGATTTTAGCTTGTTCCATGGCTTCGCGCTGACGATTCATTAGCAATAGCGTTTCAAGTATCATTGCTTCGTCCCGGTCGGATGAACCATATACATAATTATTCGATGAATAGGGTTCTACAGTCGTTTTTGCACTGAATACCAGTTCGCCGGCTGCTTTTTCTTTACCGTTGAGTGCATAAGCGGCTGCCAAACGCCATTTGGCTTGTTGCGAAAGTGTAGGCAGTTCTTTCATGCGGTTCATTGCTCCATGTTCTGGTGCTCCGGCCATGGCCAATGTATAGAGGCGGAAGGCCTGCTGGAAATCTGCCTGCCAATACCACCAGCTCTGTTCTTGGGCAACGGGTTGCCAGTTTTGGGCTGCTGCCCGTTGGAAACGTTTCCATTTGTTCAGTACATTACTGTTTACTGCATAACCCTTTTCTTGTGCCAGTATCAGGAACATACCGGCATAGGAGGTGATCCACTCGTCTGCCGAGGCATTTCCGGGCCAATAAACGAAACCTCCGTTCGGTAGCTGGCGTCCGTATAGCTGACGGATAGCTTCCTGTACATTGACTTTTATCTTTTCCGATTCTTCGTTGTCTACTGTTTTGAACTGGCTGATAAATAGCAAAGGAAGAGCTTTAGAGGTTAATTGTTCCGTACAGTTGTGCTGATAATTGTAGAGAAAGTCAAAACGGCGGCTGATGTCGACAGACGGAATACGTGAGACTTCGAGCTGTATACTGTTTCCTTCCGAGCCACTGCTTAACTGATAATTGAGTTCTTCGCTCTTTCCGGTTTCCACCCATTGGCTTTCACGCAGGGTGACCACCGGATTCGGATTACGAACCTCTATCTCAATGGTCTCTTTGGTGTTTTGTCCGTTTCCGTTGGCAGTAAGATGAATGGTGGCTTTTCCGGTTTTCGTACCTGTCTTTAACTTGAAAAAGATCAGGCGGTCACCCGTTTGAGTGAAGGTAAGCGTTTGTTGCTTGTTACCTGTCACTTGTATTCCTGCACCGGAAGCTTGTATGGATACGTTGACGTTCTTTACATTGTTTTCCAATGCAAATACGTTGACTGGTACTTCAATCTCTTCATTGGTGCTCAAAACTCGTGGCAATGTTGAAAGAATCATCAAAGGGGTACGTACCGGAACTGTCTTTTCGGCATTTCCGTATGCTCCGTCCTGACCTGCTACTATCATAGCACGGACAGAACCTACATACATGGGTAAAGTGATTTGGTGCGTACGGCTTTTCCCCTTACCGATACTGAAAGGACCGATAAATTTCACAACAGGTTTGAAGCGGTTCGCTTTTGGGTCCGATGGCTTCAGCGTCTCGTCACCACCTGTGCTGAACATTGATCCATAGCTTCCTGCCGTGGCTCCTAATACATCGTCGTACATATCCCACGTACGGATTCCCAATGCTTCGCGGGCATAAAAATTATTCCAGGGATCCGGTGTCTTGAAATTGGTCAAGTCTAATAGACCGTCATCTACAATGGCAAGTGTATATGTCATCGGCCTGCCATGCTTCTCGTTTATGGTAAGGTTGAATGCCTGTTCGGGACGAAGTACTTCCGGCATCTTGATTTGCGGTTCAAGAACGGTTTGCTTGTCGGTCACGAATACCGGCATAATGCCGTACATCCGGATAGGAAGATCGTTCACCGTCTGTGCATGGGGCTGTAGCAAGCTGATATGGAGATAAACATTCGGAGCCATTTCAGGGGTTACCTTAAATTGATATTTAGTGTCTTCTTTCCCTGATACCTCGATCCATTCCCGTTGAATTACAGACGAACCGTTTTCGAGCGTAACCAGGGCCCTTCCACCGGCAGATGCCGGTAATATGGCTGTTACGGTTTCTCCCGGTTCGTAAGAGTCTTTGTCAATGGAAAAAGATAACATTTTGATGCCACTCGGGTCACTCTTATTAGAACGCCCTCGCCAGTCAGGCCAGTCCACGTAGATGGTACCTCCTGTAGCATGTCCGCTTTCACGGTCTTTGACGTAAACCAAATAGCGTCCCCAATCCGGATAATTCACTTTGAAACTGAATTGTCCTTTGCCGCCTGTTGTGTTGAGTCTTCCCGTAGCTACGGGGGTGATGGAACTGCTGTTGATGTATGTTTCAAATGATTCGTTGTCGTTTTCCCACCACCAACTCCAACTGATGCGGTATATTTTGTATTCCAGACCGGAACGATTTACCGGCTTTCCGTCGGAGTTGACCGTTACGATATCAAAAATATGCTCTTTGTCTGTTTCGATATATCTGCCTTGTGGCTGGTTCAGATTGATACCCACGTATGACGGGAAAGGAGAGTAGGGAACTGACAGAGTCTGGATACTGGCATCTCCGCCCGGTTCGAATACCTGAGTCGTGATATTGGCACGAAGCATTCCCGGAGCATTCTCAGAGGTCGGAAGTTTCAGCATGAACCCGGTATTACCATTTTCATCCAGGGTACCGTTGAAAATATCGGTTCTTATTGATGTGAATTCTGTTGCCGGATTATTAAAGATGTATGTCTCGTAGTTCTTGAATTGTGTATTGACTTTCGACAGAGACATTTCGACTTTTGCTTTCAGACGCGATGCCGTTGCTCCGGTCAGCCAAGCTGATGAAAGATGTGCTTGTACTTCTTTATCCGCAGCTTTCAGAATCTCTCCGGGCAGTTTCAGGTTTATTTTCAGACGGTTCGGCTTTATGGTCTCCACACGGAGTGATTTGTGGAAAGCGGTACCTCCCACTTTTACATAAGCGTTCCATAATCCGGTGGGATCTTCCGGTTGTGTCGGGACCTTGAATGCATAGAAACCATTCAGCCCATTGGTTGAAATTTGTTTACTGTAAAATTGTCCTCTTGGATTGTAAAGCTCCAAAGTTACGGGATGTTTATCCGGAATACGTTTGTTACGGTCCTCCAGAACAAACGAGATATGCAAGGTGTCTCCTGGTCGCCATACACCTCTTTCACCGTATACAAATCCTTTCAAGCCTTTTTGGATGTCTTTGCCGCCTACATCAAAACGACTGGTAGACTGCTCTTCTCCATCGGCTACTTTTACATAAGCTTTCTGTTTTTCCGATTCTGCCACTACAATAAAAGGTGTTCCTTTCGTTTCTATTATTGCAAAACCTTCCGCATCTGTCAATGCTTCTCCGATAGGCTGTAACTGGAAATTGTAGACAATGACTTTAGCTTTTTCTACCGGTTTGGTGTCCAGAATATTGCTTACGGCTATCCAAAGTTTGTTCATCGAATTACGTTTTACGATCATACCTATATTGGAAGCCAGTACGTTACAAGCTGCTATCCGGTCGGACGTCATATAATAGGACGGATGGCAGGGATTATCCCGTTCATCCCATCGATATTGGCTCCAGTCGGCATTTTCATTCCCGCTGAAGTAATAATATGTTTCCGGTTTGTCCCAGACGGCTTCATCTTCTTCCGAAAGGATATCAGATTTGACCTTGGTCAGAGATTCGGTTTCTTCGGAAAATTGCATTTTCGGATTCTCACCACTGCCGCAGGGATAAGCCGAATATTCCTGCTTGAAGGATAGGATAACACGATAAATAGCACCCGGTTCCTGATGAATCAGGCCTGCCAGGTCGATGGAATAGTTTTCCCATTTATGGAGATCTTTTGAAGGATCTTTACCCAAAAACAGTGTCTTTTTATAAACCAGTCTTCCCGATCGTCTTAGTTCGTTGGCCGAGGACAGTGAGTTATTTTGCATAAACATTAGCACATTGTTCTCAAAAATGCGGATAACCCGTAGGTCTACAGCATACAGACTGACAGCCCGGAAAGGAATTACAAGATTTTTTGAATCGGGAATGATGGCACCTGCAGAAGATATTTCGACTTGAGGTTTCAGGTTCAGTTCGCCGAAAGAGATAGAATGGGAACCGCCCAATGCTTTGCCTTGATTGTTTTTCACTCCTTCATGTATTTTCAGGGTCAGTTTACTGAGATGACCGGCTTCAAAATAAACATTTACCTTATTATCCGTAATCTGGAAAATATAGGATGGAATCTCGGGTATTTCGATTAGACCTTTTAAATCCTGAGTATCAGAAACCGGATCAGAGAAGACGATTTGTATCCCGTTCTCAGGCTGACTGATACGTTCGGCGGAAAGGAAACGGAAGCTGTCTTTGGCAGGAATCGTAATGGACTCACTTTGTTTCCTGTCCATTCCGACAGGTTCCCCGTCTGCTGTAATTTTAAGATCGTAATCCTGTTCTTTTCTTTGGATATTACTGATAATGAAACTATATTCTAATGGATTAGATGTGGATCCTATGGTGATTGTAGGGGTACCGTTAGTGGAAAGTATTTTTTCAACTTGTTCTTTAGTCATTTTATCACTAAAACGGATTTCTCCCTTTACGGTTACCTTATCGGGTGAAGAAGAGGCTATTTCCAATGGAGCGGTATGCAGTGTGAAATTACTTTCCTGTACCCGGAAAGAGAAATCGAAAACTTTCAATTTGCTATCCACTTCGACAAAATCGCCTAGTTGGAACGAGCCTTGATATAACTTGCCCGGCTTTAGTTCTCCTTCTTCCGGAAGAAATTCGATGGTGTTATTACTCACCCAATAAGCTTTGCCTTTTAACGATGGAGTAAAACTGAACGGACAGTCTTTCAGTTCATTGTTAAGGTCTACCATTGGTTGATCTTGAGTCAGTTCGATTCGTATGGGAGAAGATTGAGAAATGACTCCACCTGTATAAGCATTGACATAAGGAGCATATTCCGATGACGGAATAATTTCTTTTGCGCTGCGTGTGCAAGCGAACAGTCCTGCGATAATTACTGTAAGAACACAGGAGAATAGAATTAAAAGATTCTTTTTTCCTTTCATAGCAAATAAGCGTTTAGTTTATTATTATTTTGTCAACCAATGATTTATATTTCTTTACTCTGTACTGAATTTCACTCCAGGCTTTAACCATCTTCCATCTGTCAGTCAAATCGCAGATATTATTACATCTGTATCTCTATCGGAAGTCTACAGGCCAGATCAATCATATATTTTCAAGGTTTATATTCACAAATATACAATTTATCCTATAAAGAGTTTACTATTTGCACCCTCAAATTTATGCTTCGTATCTTTAGGTTATTCCTCAATAAAATCTGAATGTTCGGAAACGATTCGGACTATTATTACCCGCTTTGTGTTCTCGTTTACCTTAAATCGGTTATCCGTACGTTCTCCTATCAGCCAGGCTATTTGTTCTCCAAAGCATAATATCCATTGCTTTTCTTTTTCACTCAAAGAGAATTTTTTATCCGTCAGGTAGTCACTGACATGTTTTTTACCGGTCATTCCGAAAGGTATAAAAACATCTCCTGGTTTCCACTTGCGTATCTCCCATGTTTTATTTATTTTGTCAGCATCGAAGCAAGCCGTGTTTTTATCTTTTGGAATTATAAATTCAGAAGTATAATCGTACTCTTCCATAACTAACCGGAAAGGTGGCTGGGACTCTTCTGCAGTTGTATCTTCTTCGATTAATAACAGGTCACGGTCTTTTATGACTCTCCATCCTTTACCAAGGAAGATTTTTCCTGGTTGTCCGTCGAGCGTTTGCCTTATATTATCTATTTGGGTCGTGTTGAATCCTAGCGGGTGTAATACTTCGAATAAAATGGCTTCGGGTACCGGTTCTTGCAGCAAGGCTTCTATCCGGATGCCTTCGGGGGTCAATATACGTTTACGCGCCTCCCCTATACTTTGATTGTATAAAGTTGCTGCGTCATTCAGATAGTTGGTAGTGCGGATGATACTCTCTTTCACCGACGGATTGATCTCTTTCATCAGGGGCAATAAGTTTAAACGAATCTTATTCCGGGTATATTCATCCAAAAGATTGGTGCTGTCCGTTACGTAATCTTGGTCGATATATTGCAGATAGGCTATTATTTCTTCGCGACTCAGGCAAAGTAAAGGGCGAACAATGTTACCGTTTCGTGGACGAATTCCGAGTAATCCGTTGATACCCGTACCGCGAATCAGGTTCAACAATACGGTTTCTACACTGTCATCTTTATGATGCGCTGTTGCGATAACACTGGCTTCACGTTGTCTCCTAAGCGTTTCGAACCATTCATAACGTAATTCCCGGGCAGCCATCTCAATAGAAATATGTTTCTTTGCGGCGTATTGGGTTGTATCGAAATGTTCTATGTGTAAAAGAACCCCTGATTCATGGCATAATCGGCGCACAAAAGCTTCGTCTCTGTCCGATTCTTTATCCCGCAAATGGAAATTGCAGTGAGCAGCTTCGCAGGTATACCCCATTGATAGCAGGAGACGTAGCAATGCCACAGAGTCGGCCCCTCCGCTTAATGTCACCAATACCTTGTCATTCAGACAAAACAGCTTCTCTTTTTCGATGTATTGTGCTACTCTATTTTGTATCATATTGCAAAGATAATAGTTTTGCTAATAATGATAAGAAATCTTCCTTATTTAAAAACAATCTAAATAATTTGCATGCCCCAAAGTTATGAATTATCTTTGCGGAAAATTTTGAGGTACACACACTATGCGATTGTCCGAATTAAAAACAGGTGAGAAAGGAGTCATTGTAAAAGTTTTGGGACACGGTGGCTTCCGTAAACGAATTGTGGAGATGGGCTTTATCAAAGGTAAAACCGTAGAAGTATTGCTTAATGCTCCATTGAAAGACCCGATCAAATACAAAATAATGGGTTATGAAATCTCTCTGCGACGACAGGAGGCTGATATGATTGAGATTATCAGCGAGCAGGAGGCAAAGTCACAAACACAGGAGGCTGCTTATCATCAGGGGCTTACTGAAGATATCGATGTGAAGGAGGAAGACTTGAAACGGGTTGCTCTTGGAAAGCGACGCACGATTAATGTGGCGTTGGTCGGTAACCCGAATTGCGGTAAAACGTCTCTCTTCAATCTGGCTTCAGGTGCTCACGAACATGTGGGTAATTATAGTGGTGTGACGGTAGATGCTAAAGAAGGGTATTTTGATTTCCAGGGTTATCACTTCAAAATAGTTGATTTGCCGGGTACTTATTCTTTGTCTGCCTATACTCCCGAAGAAATTTATGTGCGCCGTCATATTATCGACGAGACACCTGATGTGATTATCAATGTGGTTGATTCTTCAAATCTGGAGCGTAACCTCTATCTCACTACCCAGCTTATTGATATGAATGTACGTATGGTAGTGGCTCTTAACATGTATGATGAACTGGAAGCCAGTGGTAATACGCTTGACTATCTCCTGTTAGGAAAGTTGTTCGGAGTTCCGATGGTGCCTACTGTCTGTAAAAGGAATATCGGTGTGGACCGTCTTTTTCATGTAGTCATCAACCTTTATGAAGGTGCCGACTTTATTGATAAAAAAGGGCATATACATCCGGAGGTGGCAAAGGAAATTATGGATTGGCACCAGTCCTTACCCAATTTTAAAGACCATGGTGAACATCCGGCTGATTATACCCATGGCAAAGAACCGGTGGGTAAAGTGTTCCGCCATATTCATATCAATCATGGACCCGATTTGGAGAAAGCCATTGATGCAGTGAAAGAGGAGATTTCGAAGAACGAGTTTATCCGTCACAAGTATTCTACTCGTTATCTTGCTATCAAGTTATTGGAGAATGATCCGGAAATAGAACGTTTTATTCATACTCTGCCCAATGCTGTGGAAGTAGAAAAGAAGCGGGATAAAGCAGCCCGTCGCATTCAGGAGACGATGAATGAAGATAGTGAGTCGGCTTTGACTGATGCCAAATATGGTTTTATCAGTGGTGCTCTGAAAGAGACTTTTACCGATAACCACCTGGAGCAGGAACAGACAACCAAGGTGCTCGACTCTATTGTAACCCATCGCATTTGGGGATATCCCATCTTCTTTCTTTTTATGTATCTGATGTTCGAAGGTACCTTTGTGATCGGTGAATATCCGATGATGGGTATCGAATGGCTCGTTGAGGCACTGGGGAATCTGATCAGGGATAATATGTCTGAAGGTCCGCTGAAGGATCTGATGATTGATGGTATTATTGGTGGAGTAGGAGGAGTTATCGTCTTTTTGCCTAATATCCTGATATTATATTTTTGTATTTCTTTGATGGAGGATTCGGGCTATATGGCTCGTGCAGCTTTTATTATGGATAAGATCATGCACAAGATGGGGTTGCATGGCAAGTCGTTCATTCCTTTGATTATGGGTTTCGGTTGTAATGTACCTGCTATTATGGCTTCGCGTACTATTGAAAACCGAAAGAGCCGTTTGATTACCATGCTTGTTAATCCATTGATGTCATGTAGTGCCCGTTTGCCTATCTATTTGTTATTGGTCGGTGCTTTTTTCCCAAAGAATGGTAGCTTGGTCCTATTGGCTATTTATGCTATCGGCATTGCATTGGCAGTTATCATGGCGCGTCTGTTCAGTCGTTTTCTGGTCAAAGGGGATGATACTCCGTTTGTGATGGAGCTCCCTCCTTATCGTATGCCGACCATGAAATCCATCTTCCGCCATACATGGGAGAAAGGTGCGCAATACCTCAAAAAGATGGGAGGAATCATCATGATTGCTTCTATCATTATCTGGTTCTTGGGGTATTATCCCGATCACGATGCTTATCCTACCCAGGCAGAACAGCAGGAAAATTCTTATATTGGTCAAATCGGTCAGGCAGTGGAGCCTGTGCTCAAACCGTTGGGTTTCGACTGGAAGCTGAGTATCGGTTTGCTCTCCGGTGTCGGTGCCAAAGAATTGGTGGTAAGTACACTTGGCGTACTCTATACAAATGATGCCGATGCCGATGTAGTCAGTTTGGCCGAACGAATTCCGATTACACCGCTTGCGGCATTTAGCTATATGCTGTTTGTGTTAATCTACTTCCCGTGCATTGCCACGTTGGTAGCCATCAAGCAGGAATCCGGTAGTTGGAAGTGGGCTATCTTCACGGCAGGATATACCACGGCGTTGGCATGGCTTGTTTCATTTGCCGTCTATCAGATAGGAGGAATGTTTTTATGAATTGGCAGGAATGGGTAGTCGGGCTACTGATTGTATTGTGCGTAGCCCGTATTCTTTATGGTATTTATCTTTTTTTTCGTCGTGTGAAGGAAAATGATAACCCTTGTGCGAGTTGTGCAAGTGGCTGTGAATTAAAGGATATGATGGAAAAGAAGCAGAAGGAGTGCTCGTCCAAGAAAAAGAATACAAAGAAAAATTGTTGCAGATAGTTTGGTAGTTTCAAAATTTGTACTACCTTTGCAACCGCAAACGAGAAACAAGGTTCCTTGGATGAGTGGCTTAGTCAGCGGTCTGCAAAACCGTGTACGGCGGTTCGAATCCGCCAGGAACCTCTTAAAAAACTCTTGTAACTAACTGAATTTCAGTATATGTTACAAGAGTTTTTTCTTTTTAGGATTAGAAGGGGCTCACCGTAAAAATCTTGACTATGTTCCTCCCTTCAGGCATACTCGCTTACTTTGATTTAGTCAATCATGTCTCCTGAGCAACTTGCTTCATCCTCTTCCTTGAGGATACTCTTAGGCAATTGTTGGCTAGAAGCCGGTATCTGCTGTTCAAGACACCGGGTAAGTGGACGGACAGCCAAAAACGGAGGGCTGGAATTCTGTTCAAGCAATTACCGGATATAAAGGCCGTGTGTTATTATGCGTTAAGATGGGGAAAGATTTTTACTGATTATATAGACAAGGATGTGGCGTGTGCCAAAAACTTAGAGGTGGGTGTTAAGAATAGAACTTTTATAATGGAAGTGTGCTGTATCTAAGTACTTTTTAGTAGTTTTGCATAATAATGAAATCGAGAAATAAAATCTCTCTTTTAAGCAATAGATAGGATATATGAAACATATCTTCAATAAGGAACAATGCCAAAAAGCAACATTCATTCTTGAAAGCCCTTTGGCTAAACTGTCGGAACTTTACTCAAGCGAGATAAAAGACTTGGCTGTTGTATGGTGCTATTATTCGGGGAGAATAGAGGGTAATACCTATACCTATGTTGAAACAGAAGCATTGCTTAAGGACGGCATCACTTCCGAAAAAAAATATGAAGATGCTAAAATGCTGAAAAATCTATATAATACATTCATTTCCGAACTGGAATATATTCATCAAGAGAAAAATAAGGAGATTATAGATGAATGTACTCTTTTCAGACTTCATCAATCTATTTCCACAGGTTTGGTTTCTAATGAGGAATCAGGCTTTTTAAGGACACGTGCAGTTAGGATCAGCGGTACTGATTATGCTCCTCCAAAAGATTTGCAAGAAATAAAAAGTAAATTGGGAGAGATATTATATGAGCAAGACGTTTATACTAATCCATTGGAAAAGGCAGTTTTCTTACATTGTAATATTGCACGGCTGCAACCTTTTATAGATGGGAATAAAAGAACTTCTCGCATGATAGAAAGTGTTGTCATGATGAATGCTGATATTATTCCTGTATATTCAGCAAAAGATGCTGATATTTTGAATTACAGGAAAGGGTTGATTCGATTTTATGAAACGGGGGATTACACTAAGTATTCTGACTACTTTCTAAATAGGCAGTTGGAACGCATTAAAGAAATAGATATATAATTTAAATCAAGACTAATTTAGTCGAATGTAAGAACTGTATTTGCTAATTTCCTTGATAATCAATGATTTTAGGAAAATTTTAAAAAAACGCCAGGAACCTCTTAAAGAAAAGGGAGTAAAGGATCATATCTGAATTCGGGATCGTCCCTAAATTTTGAGGGATTATTTTATTATGCATGAGTCATAGCTACAATTCACTTTACAATTACCTCTGCTTACTCTATTCACAACCTACTTATGAAGATAAGAAGGATAAACAAAAGATATTTCGACTGTATAACGATTTGTTTTCTGAGCAAAAAGAATATCCGAATGCTTATCCGTGTGCTATAATGGGTGACGGATAATACCAATGCGGTCTTGTTACCTGATGAAGAAGACTCTGCACGTTATATCGTTTATGCAGAGCCGAAAAAATAATATCTTTTTACCATCCACTTTATCTATATAGGTACCAGTTCTTATTTCAGCTTTTCCAAGAAAAAAAACTCTATTTATGCTTATGCTATTTGCATGTGCTGATTGTTTTCTTATTGCCAAACGTTACTTGCAGATTATTTTAGTATTCACTCTGGAGTGGATGTCCCGATATGTACTGATTTTAGTGGTATAGATGCTTGATTTTTGATGTGCGAATTGGGGTACTTTATAAGTTCTTACCGTTTAAATCCATATAAATTTAGGTTTTTCCCTATAAGTAATTATAGAATTCACAGATTAGGTATGATTTTCCTGCTTTACTTTTGTTGCAAACCTAAAAAAAACATCATGAAAAAGATTTTATTTATTCTATTTACAGTTCAGTTTATTCTGATCCCTCGGATAACAGGGAGTTATGGTGCAAATTCTATCGGAAATAATCATGGACATTCGGTAACTAATCAAGGAAAGAAAACCATCAAGAAAGACATCTTTGGAGATACTGTCATTGAGGACAATCACGGTAATAGGAAAACCATTAAGAAAGATATCTTTGGAGATACTGTCATTGAGGACAATCGCGGTAATAGGAAAACTATCAAGAAAGACATTTTTGGAGATACTGTCATTGAGGACAATCACGGTAATAGGAAAACTATCAAGAAAGACATCTTTGGAGATACTGTCATTGAGAACAATTGCGGTAATAGGAAAACCATTAAGAAAGACATCTTTGGAGATACTGTCATTGAGGACAATCGCGGTAATAGGAAAAGCATCAAAAAAGATATCTTTGGAAATACTGTCATTGAAAATAATAAAGGTTATAAAAAGACCATTAAGACAGATATATTCGGTAATAAAATAATCGAAGATAATCATGGGAAAAAGCAAATTATTAAAAAAGATATATTCGGGAATGTTATTATTGAGAATTACTAAGGCATCTATCTAAGTATGATAAAGAGCAGGACTTGCAGTGTGGACTTATGCTCAGAATCAAAAACATTTTTTATATAATATCAACAACAATAGACTGATAATGACACGGACTATGGAGTATTACTGTTAACTGCTTCTCAGCGTGAGGATGACGAGGAAAAGAAAGAAAATCCGATACCGGAAAATTTTGTTTTTTACAATTGAACCTGAGGCCGTAGCATTGGCTGCAAGTGAATTTTGTCAATCTTGTGGATTCTTCTAATATGTCTGTTTTTTTATATATTAGCTTCGAAAATTAGACTGAGTCAGTTTAAAAATGGAGGTGTGCCGGGATGTACTTTCCCGCCTGGTCAGCATTTTCGGCACGCCCCCATCCATGTATCTACTTTTATTCCAGAATAAAGATGAATCCTTTGTCTTTGGGAACTTTTATTTTATCTTTTGGCGACAGGCTGAATCCTTCCTGGAAACCTTTGATGTCAGGAGCCGTCAGCCTGGCTTTATCAGCGTCAATGCCCAGTTTCTCCCAATCTATCTGCAGTTTTATATCACTGTCTTTTTTTGCCCAACTGGCAATGGCAATCATTACTTTGCCATCTTTCACAAACGAGGTTGCCAGAACGTCATTGCGTCCTGTCTTCACTGGATTGTAGGATACCCAATAGCCCATCATGCGGCTGTCTTTTATGCCGAATGCATCCCACACCTTCCAGAGTTGTGAGGGGACGGATTCCATCGGTTCGCGTGCGGTCATCCCGTACAGCATGCCCCGGTAAGGATTGCCGCCATCCTGCAACATTTCGCTCATCATGCCGAAGGGGATACCCGATACATCTGTCAGCCAGTATTCCGGTGACTTTTCGTATTTAAAGTATTCTCCAAACCAAAGGCGGTCTAGGTAAGGCATGTGTTCCATGTAAAGGAATATGCTGTTGATGTAACCGTCGGCCGGATTGAACTGATTGGCTGAATGGACATCGATGCGCGGATCGGGACGGTTACTTTCCAGTACCCGGCGGATGCGTTTCATCGTGTTACGATCGAAAGCCAGGTCGTCGATATAGACTCCGTCGATGCCGACATTTTTTGTCAGCCAGTTCAGTCCTTCCACATAGAAGTTGTGCCAGCGCGAAATGCCGGTGTTCACGATTGCCGCATCCTTGTAAGCATCTACAAACCAGGCTCCGATGTAGTCGCCGTCCAGATGTTCCTGTAGCCAGGCATAGCCTCCTCCCTTGCCCGGTGAGAAGATTTCGTGTCCAAGGCTCTTCAGGGCAAACAGCTCCGGTGCATGGTTCGTCAGTTCGCGTACCGTATAGTATATTTTCACTTTATATCCTTTGGCATGCGATTCGTCTACGTACTGCTTCATGAAGGCAGGGCGGAAGAAAGGATAGTTGATATGCGGATTCACCGCATTGCCGTGATGCAGGTTGATAACGTTCGCTCCTGTTTCTCCCACAACGTCTACAGCCTGGTAGGCGTGTGCGTCGCCCTCTTTCAGTTTCTCGGCAGGCTGGTATCCGTGGTAGTAGCGGTCGGTCCATTGCTTCATCGTGTCGATGGGCTTGAAGGGAGTTACCAGTACCAAGAAGTCGAAGTTCAGCTCTTCGCCCTTTTGGAGGGTGCGGCTGCCACTGTATGTCTTGATGTCTACCTGGTTTCCTTTCTCTTTATAGCTGATGCCGCCTTTACCGTTGTTAAACCAGGATGGAGGCATGTTCAACGGTTGCATTTTGTAGAAGTTTGTGTTTAGCGGACGGCGATAGTTCTCTGCACGGAACAGGCATTGCATGCCGGCGTTTACATCGCCAAACCAGAAACCTTCCTGATTCCGTTCCACATTCCATTTCCATTGGTCGCTTTTCGGGCGCAGTGAGCCTTCATAACCCATTCCCAAACGATATTTGGCCGTTGTTGCCGGCATGGAAGTTAACAGGGCTATATCGTCTACCGATGTATTTTCGGCAGCCTTTACTTTGATCTGATAATTCATGAAACCATCGAATTCCATACTTGCAAGTACTGTTATCTCCAGTGCCCCTGCTTTTCCGGTAGCGGTCCAGCTTACCGTTCCGTCTTCCTTCTTGCCGAACTTTAGCGGTGAAGTGATGGTGACGGGCAGTGGCTTTCCATTCTGGCGAATGACAAATTCCATCGGTTGTGACAGAATGTCTTTGGGTTCTTTGCCTATGGAAGTCATCTCTTCGGTGAAGTAACTCCGGATGGAAGCCGGCAGTCCCAGTTCGCCGGCAGTGACGCTGCGTCCCAGCACGCTGATTGTACGGTCTGCCACCTTTATCGGAATGAATGGCTTCACCGGCCGGTTATTGACTGCATACTGTGAATTCAGCCAGCGCAAACGTGACAAACGCCACAAGTCTCCGTCTCCTTTGTCTACCAGTACGTTGTCCGACAGGTTAATGGCTATGTTCACTTCCTGTGAAGCACCGCTCAGGTCGCTCACGGTGACCGTGCCCCGGTAGATCCCTCTGCCGGCATGTTCCGGCATCTGGATGCCGATCCATAAAGGTTGTACACGGCCTTTACCGACGTTTACCTCCGGATGTATCGGGCGTCCCAGCCAGTCGGTTCCTTCCGTGTTGAAACACGTAAGAGCCGATGCAGGTATACTTTCGTTCCTTCCTTTCAGGTCGGTAAAGGTTACTTTGACTCCGTTCACCGGATTCTTGAATGCCCACAGTCCCAGTTGCAGCACATAGTATTCGTTCAGATCCGCTTCACCGAAAAACTCGCCTGTGGCTCCTTGCGTCACCTGGCGGTATGACAGATCATCGAACATGCGGATGGGATATTTACGGTCTTCGGGCAACAGCAGGAAAGGCTTGTTGCTGTTAGCATCGATCAATGCCTGCTTCTCCTGTGCTGTGGCGATGATTTCCATCGGATAGAAGCTGTTGAAACTGCCCAGCGATTCGAAACGTACCAGCTTGGCTTGTACCGCCTTTCCGGCCGGAGTGGCTTTACAAGTTGCTTTCCATTGCGGATCCGCCTTATCCGGTTGCTGAGGATAGTTTACTTTCGGATAGGGCCCTCCCGAGGTGTGGTAGGGGAGGTAGTACACATAATAATCTCCGGCATTTCCGCTTGCGTCAAATCGGATGCGTCCGTATTCACGGTTGATTTCCACCGGAAGTACATTGTCTACCGCTTTGCCGGTAGATGCATTGATCACAATAATCCCTTTTTGTTCGGGATTGGCGTCACGTCTGCGCCAGGGGATATAAGCTTCCGCTACGGAGGCGGGAGTGTTCACGGAAACAATGGCGCGATGGTTACCCAGTGTGTCGGGTGTCCAGTAGTTTTCGCCGTAAAACGAGGCTTCGGGGACGAAGTCTTGAGTCGCTGCCGGAAGGGTTAACAAAGCTGACAGTGCCCATAAAAAGAGTTTCTTCATAATGTTTATCTAATAACTATGTGCAAATTTACAAAGAATCATTTATGGATTTGGCAGATCGGCCGTTTTTTTATTATAAACCGTTTCTGCCCAAAAGCCTGTGTGGTAATCGGGTATGCGATTAGCGATGTTTCGCTCCGATTATCAGGAAGAATCTTTTTGTGGGAAAAATATTTTTTATATTATCTTTGCGCCCTCAAAATGAATAAACCCTACACTATGAACAGAAAGCAAATTCTGTGTATCTCGCTTCTGGCATTCTCGCTGTGTGCCTGTCAGGATGATGATACAGCCGATATTCTCGATGCTTTTGGCACTCCGCCTGCTTTGACGAAGATGACGGCACAAGAGTTTCTCGATCAGGGAGAACAGATGTTTGAAGATGGCGAAAGCGTGGACGAGATTGTTTCCGCCGATCGTGCCTTCTATGTGAATAACCCCTTTAATGTTTCGATGGCGGATGGAAAGCTCCGGCTGTTCAACGGCATGGCGCACGATTTCAAGGAAGTCTCCCTTTGGCTGACGATGCCCCATTTGCGTGACACCATCCAATTGATGCAATTTGAGGAAGTCCCCGGTTTTTATAACATCAAACTTGATTCTCCATTGAAAATGGGAGAGGTCGTCTATGCTTCGAAGAGTGGAAAGCCTGTCCGTGTGAATAATCTGGCACTACTGTCGCCCGACCAGTATGAATTGCTGCTTTCGTGCAACGACTCCGTATTCGATATGCTGAAGACCATCAAGATGAAAACCCGTATCCAGATGGGAAAGTACGGCAGTGGAAACTGGGGAGTCATGACAGCAAATGCAGCCCGCTACTATGCCACATCGGCGGTGAATATGGCTGTCATGTTCAGTTCCGAAATTTTTCGTGATTCATTGATGAACTACAAAGGTAGCATTCACAATGATGCAGGAAAGGAGATCGACCGTGAAGGGCTACTGAATTCAATTCTCAATAAACAAAGTCTTGTGTTCGGAGTGGTTACCGGTTCCGGTATCGCCGGGCTCGGTGGAGGAAATGCTTTGGGATTGCGTGAAGAATATCTGGCCGGATTCTTCTACCAGAACCGGGTGGCAATCGATTGCAACTGGGTGCTTCATGTCTGGATTCACGAGCTAGGGCACTGTCTGGGCTATGGTCATTCTAGCAGCCTGTGTTACGGGTCGGTGCCCGATGAAATAGTACCGAAAGTGTATCGCTACATGATGAAGCACCGCATGCTGCCTTATATCATCAATCCCTTTAAGAGTTACAATGATTATAATCCCGGCATCAATGATGCCGACAATCCCGACATAGAGCTATGATGAAGAGACATAACATACTGACGGTACTGGCAGTCCTGCTGCTCACCTTTGCCGCATGCGATAAAAATAGTGCCCCCGGATTCAGTTTCACGACCGACTCCATCCTTACATTGACTTTCGATAAAGAGCTGGATGCCGCCTTTGTCGGAGTGGGGACCCAAAATTACAATCCGGTGGGAATGCGGCGTTCGGGAGATACTCTTTTCATTGCCAACCGTGCCGAAGGTTCTGACGGTGTGTGGGTGGTACGCGCTTCGACCGGGGAGTTGCTTTATTCGCTGACCGGCTGGACCTACAACGGGAAAAACGAGAAGTTCGACAATCAGGTGATGGATGTGGCGGTCAGCAGCGATTACATCTTTGTGGTGAACCGTTCATCCCGGATCGACCTGTTCCGACGGAACGATTATTCGTATGTGACCACCATCGGGCGTACCGGATGGCAGTCGAGTTCTCTGTTGCAATGCGAAGCGGCCGAAGTGGCCGGTGATAAATTGTTCATCCGTGACAAACAGAAGATTAAAGTGGTGCAGATTTCAGATTGTACGCCTGAAAATCGTTTTAAGGTTCCTGTCTTTGCTCAGAATACGGACAGTACGTCTTCTAATAACGGTTTTAATCTTGAGTCCGTCGCGCGGCATGAAGGCTTGATCTATGTGTCCGACTACGAAACCTCACGCATCCTGGTGATCGATCCCGCCACCGTGGCGGTCAAGGGAGAGCCGGTACGCTTTCTGCGCTCTTATCGCATGCCGAACAAACCGCTCAGTATGGGATTCTTTCAGAACGAAATGTATGTTGTCTGCGCAAATAACCGCATCGTGAGAGTGGACCTCCGTACCGGGAAAGAGCTCGGCTCTTATTCATCCTTTGCCGGAGGAGTGGGGCTGGGAACTCCCGGACGCCTCTTTTTCCATAATGATACATTCTATCTTGCAGGGCGCAATGCCAATGCTCCCCGGCTGATACAGGGGAAAGTTATGTTTGTTGAAATATCCGAGCTGGACTAAAAAAATGAATAATTACGATTCGCTGCAGATTATGTAGGTTTGTACACTCCTCTATATCCGGATGAAGGTTTAAGAGAAGAAAACTTTCTGTGTCGTCTGTGGTGAGAAAACAATCAAGCATGAATTTGAAATTTTTATATCTGTTATTATTGATATCTGCCCTGTGTATATCCTGTTCCAAGGACGAAGAACCTTCGGATAAGGGCAGTACTTCTCCCCAAGAGCCGATTTACACCACCTTTACAGATGCCGGCGAAGTGGTTGTTCCCGGAGTGCTTCCGGCCAATTTCACTCCCCGGTCCGTACGGGTCAAGGGGGACACTTTGTTTGTTGCCAATACCAATGCCGCCGACCGTTCCGTGCTGTTGCTGAACCTGACGACAGGCGAACTGATCGGACGTATCGATTCATGGGTACGGAAAGGTGTCAAAGAGACCTTTAATGCCGAGATAGGCGACATGGCTGTTTCTGACCGTTATATCTTTGTGGGTATGTACAACTCCCGTATTAATATTTTTGACCGTCGCACCCTTCAGTTTGTCAATGCCATCGGGCGTTCAGACGGAAAGTGGGGAGACGACATTTATAGCATGACCCATTGCTACGGACTTCGTGAGTGTGGCGAGAGACTGATGGTGCGTGATAAAAATACCATTCGCGGCTATTGGATTTACGAAGCCGTTACCGAACCTGCGTTCCGGGTTCCCTGGATCGGAAAGGTGAAAGTGCCCGAAGGAGTCGGATATGACTATCAGGCCCGTATCCATGGTATGGCAGAGTATGACGGGCGTATGTATCTGACCGACTGGTACAACAAAAGTGTGCAAGTGTTCACTCCGTCGAAAATGGAGATCGTGTTCGGTGAAGAGACACATATCACTTCCGATGCCGTGTTTAAGTACGATGATATTCAACCGCTCGGACTGCTTGCCTACGGAGGCGAATTACTGATGTCGGTACAGAAGAGTGGGAAAATACAGCGTTATGATCCGGAGACAGGAGACCTGCTCGGAGTGCTGGCCGAGTTTCCGGGTAAGGAGATCGGGCGCATGGAGATAGCCCGGGGAATGCTTTACTACATTGACCTCAAAGCCGGGAAACTGATGAAGGCAAAAGGAGAATAAAGAACGACGAGAGTGTGTCATGACTCACCACAGAGCAATCTGTGGTGAATACGAGTTTCGACACACCCTCGTTCTTTCATCTGCATGTCCTATCCGAAGCAGAAGTAATACTCAGAACCGTCGCTGACATAAAAAGAATCTGCTTTCTTTTCGATAAAAGAACTGTTCTCTTTTGCCAACCATCCGACAGCAGGCATTACATCGTCTATATTCAGGCAGGTCAAGCTGCAAAGTTCTTTCACAGAGACTTTTCTTGCATGTATAAGTATTCGTCATACTTTTCTGGAGTTTTCTCCGATTTTCACTTTTTCCATATTACTATTTATAGCCTATTTAAATCAAATTTGGTGGTAAATTCTTTATCTCCAAGTTGATAATTGTCCTTTTTGCTTGCTTTGATAAGAAAAAACAGACATCGGCTGAATAAGATAACTCAAGTTTAGGAAGTGAATTTACGCCGTCTGAACCGGTATCTTCATCCTTATACCTTTCTTCAATTAACATTGTTAACGCCCTTTGCAGGTTGTCAGGTTCTTGTGCGCAAATAACAAGTCTTTTGCATTTAAAGAACTTCTTATTCACATCCAAAGAACAAGCTTTAACTCTGTGTTAAAACAAAGCTTTTGAAGACAGAAATCTTACTTTTTAAAGATGTTGATTTTCAGATAGTTTAGTCTAATATTCGCTTCTTTACCTCACGAATGGACACTTCGGGCGAAAGCCGGGATACTTGCTTTTTTGTCAACTATAAACGAGGGCTTGCACTTCCGAAAACTGAATTAGATTCCATGAGTAAAAGAAAACTTACCACCAAACTTGACGAAGAACCTGTTTTCTAAAGTAGGTGTCGTCTCGCGCGTAAGGAGAAATTTTTTTGTGTAAATGATAGGAGGCTAGGGTACTTACCTATTGGACTACAAACAGATACGTAATATAAAGTAGATGGAAGAAAAGGGGAGGGGTGTTTCAAAAAACGTTCGTTTATAAACACAAAGGTAAGGCACATTTTTATAACAACAAAATATTTTTATAAATAAATTGAGTTTTTCTTTCTTTATCTATTTTAGTATACTGATTATAAGAGTATTATATACATGAAATAGAATCTTTATATATGTGTTTTTTCTATAAGAACATGATTTTTAGAAAAGGTCGAAAAAAGGTGTTCCAAAAGACGAACGTTTTTTGAAACAATTTCATTCGTTTTACCACTAAAAATAGTTTCGGAAATTCTTACGGTTTGAATGGGAAAAGATGTCTCGTCCAAACCGCGTAGCGCACCCGAAAGTAACCTCTCGACTTTTAATATCCACTAATAAATGTCTGAACAACAGGAGTATTGGTTTGCCGCTCGGACAAAGAAGGATCAGGAGTTTTCTGTTCGCAATGCTTTAGAAAAGCTTGGAATAGAATACTTTCTTCCAACACAATTTGTCATCCGTCAACTGAAATATCGTCGTCGTAGGGTAGAAGTTCCTGTTATCAAGAATCTTATTTTTGTCCGGACCACGAAAGATCGTGCCTGGTCTATCACGAAGGATGATCATGTTCCTCTTTATTATATGAAGGATCTCTATACCCATACTTTGTTGATCGTTCCCAACAAACAGATGGAAGATTTCAAGTTTGTGATGGATTTAGCTCCGGAAAATGTAACTTTTGATGATCTTCCCCTTACCGTTGGTACAAAAGTGCAGGTCGTCAAAGGAGAATTTTGTGGCATTGAGGGCGAATTGTCCAGCCTTGCCAACCGTACTTACGTAGTGATTCGTATCCACGGAGTTCTTTCTGCCAGCGTCAAAGTACCTAAAAGTTACCTTCGTATTCTTTCAGCGTAATTCGTAATTTCAAAATTATATGAATCAAGTCCAAAATCTGCAACACATTGCCCGTGAGTTGCTTTATTTGGGTATGGATGGTTCTCCCATCTATACCGATCATTTCCGTCAACTGAACACCGAAGTTTTTCGCTTGTCCGAAGCCCTTTTCTCTATGAAAGGTGCCACATCCGAGGAAGAAGCAGCGATTTGTCTGTCCCTGTTAATGGGCTATAATGCTACCATTTACAATGATGGCGACAAAGAATCTAAGATACAAAGCATTTTAGATCGCTCTTTTGCCGTATTGGACCATCTTCCCGCTTCTCTATTGAAATGCCAATTGCTGACTTATTGCTATGGCGAGGTATTCGAGGAGGATTTAGCACAAGAAGCACATCAAATAATGGATAGCTGGAAAAATAGGGCACTTTCAGAAGAAGAATTGGAAGTGATGGAGACATTGCAGACAATGGAAGATAATCGGTATCCGTGTAGTGAGGTAGAAGATTGATTGTATGCATTTTTGAAGAATAATATAAATATGCTTAATGTAGATAATTTTATCGGCGATCATATCACTTTTCGTCGTTCCAGCATGTTTGCTCCCGATATTGCAGCAAACAGTGATCGTCTTCGTCAGGAGGTTGAAGGTAAGAGTTTATTGGTGATTGGTGGTGCGGGTTCCATTGGTTCTTCTTATATAAAAGCCATTCTTCCTTTTAAGCCTTCCAAACTTGTTGTGATCGATTTAAACGAAAATGGATTGGCCGAACTCACCCGCGATTTGCGTTCCACTTACGGTCTGTATATTCCGGACGAGTATCGTACTTATACATTGAATTTTGCAGATCCCATCTTCGAGCGTATGTTCCGTAAGGAGCAGGGTTTTGATATTGTAGCCAACTTTTCGGCACACAAGCATGTACGGAGTGAGAAAGATGAATATTCGGTACAGGCTCTGATTGAAAATAATGTAATAAAAGCCAAAAAACTGCTTGATCTGTTATCGGAATTTCCTCCCCGTCACTTTTTTTGTGTTTCTACGGATAAGGCTGCCAATCCTGTGAATATAATGGGTGCCAGCAAACGTATCATGGAAGATATGATAATGGCTTACTCCTCTAAATTTAAAGTCACTACTGCCCGTTTTGCCAATGTCGCCTTTTCCAATGGCTCCCTATTGGCCGGTTTTATTGACCGTATCATGAAGAAACAGCCTCTGGCTGCCCCCAATGACGTGAAACGTTATTTCGTTTCACCTGAAGAAAGCGGCCAGATCTGTATGCTTGCCTGTATTCTTGGGAATAACGGAGAGATTTTCTTTCCAAAGCTGGGTGAGGAAAAGATGATCACTTTTTCTTCTATCTGTGACCGTTTCCTCCGCACTCTGGGCTATGAAAAGAAAGAGTGTGCTACAGATGAAGAAGCCAGAAGATATGCTGCCGAAATGGCGGATGACAGCAAGATATATCCTGTTGTTTATTTTAAAAGTGATACCACGGGTGAGAAAGGCTATGAAGAGTTCTATGTGCCCGGTGAGCGGTTGAACCTGGAACGTTTTTCTTCTTTGGGCGTGATTGAGGATGTCAGTAAACGTCCTTTGTCTGAATTGGATTCCTTCTTTGATGAACTGGAGTCTCTCTTTGCCTTTCCGGACTGTCATAAGTCTGATATCGTGACTGCGCTTAAAAGATTCCTTCCCAATTTCGAACACGTGGAGAAAGGAAAGAATCTGGATCAGAAAATGTAATGTTTACAAGTATGTATAATAATATAACTACTTTCATCCATAACTTGTTTGGTACGGATGAATTTGTCCCGTTGCACGCTCCTTTATTTATCGGTAACGAAAAAAAATACCTTGCAGAATGCATTGATACTACTTTTGTTTCGAGTGTGGGCAAATTTGTCGATCGCTTTGAGGAGCTTGTTGCTTGCTATACGGGTTCAAAAAGAGCTGTTGTCTGTGTAAGTGGTACTAATGCATTACACATGGGTATGCTTCTTGTCGGTGTCGAGCGTGATGATGAAGTTTTAACTCAGGCTCTTACTTTTATCGCTACCTGTAACGCCATCAGTTATATTGGTGCACATCCTGTATTTCTTGATGTGGATAGAGATACTTTGGGGCTTTCTCCTCTTGCTGTAAAAAGATGGTTGTCTGGGCATGCGGAAGTAAGGAATGGGCAGTGTTATAATAAGAAGACGGGACGCCGTATCAAGGCTTGTGTTCCTATGCATACGTTCGGGCATCCTATGAAGATTGACGAATTGTCGGCAGTGTGCAACGAATATCATATAGAACTTGTCGAGGATGCGGCCGAAAGTATCGGTAGTTTCTATAAAGGCCGTCATACGGGTACTTTCGGAAGAGTGGGAGCCATCAGTTTTAATGGTAATAAAACGATCACCACCGGTGGTGGGGGTATGTTGCTTTTCCAGGACGAAGAGTTGGGCAAGTTTGCCAAACATTTGACAACCCAAGCCAAAGTTCCGCACCGTTGGGCCTTTGTTCATGATCATATTGGCTACAATTACCGTATGCCTAATATCAACGCCGCATTGGGTTGTGCCCAAATGGAGAATCTTGACAGGTACGTTTCCAATAAACGTGAGACAGCAGAACGGTATCGTGAGTTCTTTTCTCATATTCCTGATGTTGAGTTTGTTGTTGAGCCTGCGAACAGCCGTTCTAACTATTGGTTGAACGCTGTACTTTTGAAAGACCGCCGGGCCCAACAGTCTTTCCTTGAATATACGAACGATCATGGTGTAATGACCCGCCCCGTTTGGGAATTGATGAACAGACTTGAGATGTTTCGTGGATGTGAGACGGATGGTTTGGAAAATACTGTGTGGTTAGAAGAAAGAATTGTGAATATACCAAGTAGTGTTCGTTTAAGATAAAGACTATATGTTAGTTGAAGCTACTTTAGACCATTTTGAATCTTTTTATGTTTTAAAATGTGAAAGAACCAATATTGAGTGGACTGGATTTTCTCAAGCTCCTTCCAAGGATCATTTTTATAAATGGTATATTAAACAATTACGTAGTACGAAACGGAACATTTATTTTTTTTTGATAGATAATAATTTAGCCGGATACTGTTACTTAGATACTATTGATGAATATACTGTTGAAATAGCCTATGGTATATCTGAACTTTATTCAGGAAAAGGGAAAGGTACTGAGTTAATAGCCGCTATCATAGATGTTTTAGGGAAAAGAGGAGTTAGGAGTGTGGTCGCATGGGTTTCTGAAGCGAATATAGGTAGCTCAAAAATATTATTGAAAAATGGTTTTATAAAAAAGTCTCAAAGTGAATATAGGCAACTTCCTTTAATAAGGAATGCTGCACTATTTTATCTTTGGCAAAGAGAAATATGAAAAAAGTTTGTGTTGTTACGGCTGCTCGTTCCGAATATGGCTTATTACGATGGTTATTAAGGGAGCTACAAAGTTCCTCTTCTCTCCAATTACAGTTGTTGGTAACAGGTTCACATTTATCTTCCGAATATGGATTTACTTACCGGGAAATAAAAGATGATGGCTTTCAAATAGATAAGAAGGTTGAATTTTTACTTTCATCTTCAACCGCTACAGGTATTGCGAAATCAATGGGCCTGTGTTCAATTTCAATATCTGACGCTTTGAGTGATTTGTCTCCTGATCTTATGGTCGTTTTGGGAGATCGGTATGAACTTTTGCCTATTTGTAGTGCCGCGCTTGTCATGCGTATTCCTATTGCACATATTTCAGGTGGAGATATAACGGAAGGTGCTATCGATGATCAGATCCGAAATGCAGTAACAATGATGTCCCATTTACATTTTCCAGGAACAGAAAGCTCTGCAGAGAGAATTATTAGAATGATCGGTTCTACAGAGAACGTTTTCTGTGTAGGAGAGCCGGGTCTTGATAATTTTCTTCGTCTTGAGCTGATGGATAGAAAAGTGTTGGCTGAAAATTTAGGACTTGATATTAATAAAAAGTGGTATTTGGTGACTTTACATCCGGAAACCAAAGAATCATTATCTTATAATTTATCCTTGGCAAGGAATCTGATGGAGACTTTGAAAGACGACTCTGGAATGCAAGCTGTCATAACTCAGTCCAATGCGGATTTGGGGGGAGTTGAATTGAATAATTATTTCCATGAAGTAGCTATGTCATTCCCTTCGAAGTTTCAATTATACCCTTCTTTAGGGCAATTAAGATATTTAAGCTTCATGAAAGAAGCTGCTTGTATCATAGGTAATTCTTCGAGTGGCATAGTTGAGGCTCCATTTTTGGGAAAGCCTGTGCTAAATTTGGGTGAGCGTCAGTTAGGACGTCATTTGTGCCATAATGTATTGAGTGTCTCAGGCTTTGATAACAGTATAAAAGAGGGCTTGTCTAAATTGGAGGGGCAAATTTATTCTCCCGATTATTATTATGGGGATGGTTTAAGTTCACAAAGAATCTCAAAATATATTCATGATTACTTATTATGATTGGGGGGGAGTTTGATATTTCTCTAGACCGTTTACCTGGAAATTATGATATTTCTTTTTTGCAGGATGGATATTTATATTCTTCTGGAAGAGCTGCTTTGTATCATATTCTGAGGTATATAAAAACGTATATGAAGGATATTCATACTTTGATGCTTCCAGATTATTTATGTTCGTCTATAATCACCACAGCGTTAAAAGTAGATTTTGAGTTGGTATTTTATCCTCTTTCTGATTCATTTCAATTAAACTATGTAAAGTTTCCGTCTATCTATCGTAAAAACAGTGTAGTCTTATTGATCAATTACTTTGGTTTGGTCTCATTATCAGAACAGGTTAGTTATCTTCGCGGTATTGATAATGAGATTTGTATCATAGAGGACAATGTCCAATCCTTTTTTTCCATGTGGCATTCTTCCGAAAGTGACTTTATTTTTACGAGTTTTCGTAAGACTTTACCTTTACCGGATGGTGGCTGGGTAAAAACATCCTATCATTTGGATTCTCCAATAGCCCGTAATACTTTTTCTCAATATAAGATAGCCGGTGCTATCTTGAAGGGACTTCGTCCCTATGGTTGTTTTGATGATAGTTTATATCTGAATTTATTAGAAACGGGTGAAAATCAGATCGATGATAACTTAAATAGTAAGATAAGTGATATGACTATTTATTTATTTTCTGGTATTGATTTACGTAAAGTAGAGGTGTTGAGAAAACGGAATGCAGATTATTTGCAGAATGGTTTAAAATCCATTGGCATAGAGTTACTTATTCCCCTTTCAGAGGGTTGTATCCCTTTGGCCTTACCGGTTTATCTGAATGATAGAGACAAAATTAGGAAAAGACTTTTTGAACACGAAATTTATTGTCCGGTCCATTGGCCTAAATGTAGTTCTTCGTTTTCTTTATCAAAGGGTGAAGAACTTTATGATCATGAACTATCTTTAGTAATAGATCAGCGATATGGATTGGAGGATATGGATAGAATATTAACTATATTAGAAGATTCATTATATGGGCGCTGAGCTAACAGGAAATTGGAATTCTTTTTTAGAGCGATTTTCTCCATCACAACAAGATATTTATTATAGAGAAGAATATTTAAAATTATATCAATCTCTTGACGAACAAGCAGTTTGCTTTGTTTATACCGATGGGAATTTTTGTTTTTTATTTCCTTATTTACTTCGCTCTTTTTATTTTGACGGTGTCTGTTATCATGATTTTGAAACAGCCTATGGGTATGGGGGGCCCATTTTCAATACTGATAATAAAGAATTCATATCGAAAGCTTGGAAGAGTTTTTACTGTTATGGACAAGAAAACCACTATATTGCAGGATTTGTTCGTTTTCATCCTTTATTAAATAATACCCTTTCCTTCGACTCCATTGGGGTAGTTGTTAAAGATCGTAATACAATAGCCATCGATTTGCAAAAGGATATCGACTCTGTTTGGATGGAGGAGATACACACTAAAAATCGAAATATAATAAAAAGAGGTGCTAAAACAGGCTTGAGATTCATAGCAGACTATCAGTATGAGTATTTAGATGAATTTATCCGTCTATATAATAGTACAATGGATAAATTGAGTGCAGATTCTTTTTATTATTTTGATGATAGTTATTACTATCAATTGAAAAAAAATATTCCTGATAGTTTTTTAGGAGTTGTATTATTAGAGGATAAGGTGATTTCTTCGTCTATCTTTTTCTGTTCGGGAGATTATGGTCATTACCATTTGTCCGGAAGTGATAAAGAGTCATTGAAACTTTATCCTAATAACTTTATGCTGTGGGAAGCTGCTAAAGAAATGAAAGCCCATGGTATTCTAAAATTTCATTTGGGCGGAGGAACGAATTCTGATGAATACAATTCTCTGTACGAATTTAAAAAGAAATTCTCAAAGTCGTTTTATTCTTTTCAAATAGGTAAGATTATTTTTAATAAGTACGTCTATGATAAGATGTGTCGGAACTGGGAATTGAATAATCCGAATAAAAGTATGCATTATATTAATCATCTATTAAAATATAAATATTGAATAATGAGAGCTTATATCATTGCTGAAGCTGGAGTTAATCATAATGGTAATTTAGATCTTGCGTTCCGTCTGTGTGAAGAGGCAAAGAAAGCAGGAGTCGATGCTGTTAAATTTCAAACATGGAAAACTGAGAAGATCGTGACCTGTTCAGCACAATTAGCTTCATATCAAGAAAAAAATATCCAGGATGTTTCTTTATCCCAGTATGAAATGCTAAAGCGGTTGGAACTTTCATATGAACAGTTTATCCAACTTCAATCTTTCTGTCGAGAATTGGATATAGAGTTTTTATCTACTCCTGACGAAGAGGACAGCCTTGATTTCTTGATGCGGCTAGGGCTTCCATTTATAAAAATTGGTTCAGGAGAGGTTACTAATATACCTTATTTACGAAAGATTGGTATGTATCGGAAACCGGTAGTGTTGTCTACTGGTATGTCTACTATTGGACAAGTTTCTTTGGCTTATGATACACTTCTTTCATCAGGTGCATCTGAGGTTACCTTATTGCATTGTACAACAAATTATCCATGTCCGATGGGTGAGGTAAATTTGCGTGCAATGCAGACATTGAAAGAAACTTTTAAATGCCGGGTGGGATATTCTGATCATACGATGGGAATTGAGGTACCTATAGCCGCAGTTGCTATGGGAGCTACTTTGGTTGAAAAGCATTTTACATTAGATCGTAATATGGCTGGGCCGGATCATAAAGCTTCTTTGAATCCTTTGGAGCTAAAACAGATGGTGGTAGCAATACGTAATATAGAAGATGCATTGGGAGATGGGATAAAGCGTCCCAATAAAAGTGAACTCAATATATCTGGAGTGGTATTAAAATCCATAGTTGCTAAATGCCCCATTTTGAAAGGAGAAGTTTTGACTGCAGATAATTTAACAGTGAAGCGAGTTGGAAGTGGAATCAGTGCTGCCTATTGGGATTTATTGTTAGGTACCACAGCTTCTTTAGATTATAGTACGGATGAACCTATTCAGTTAAAGTAATATCATATATTATATGAAAATATTGATTGTGATCCCTGCTAGGGGAGGGAGTAAAGGTATTCCTCATAAAAATATAAAAGATCTGGGCGGTCGACCTTTGATTTGTTATTCAATAGATATTGCTAGACAATTAGTTGCAGATGAATTTATTTGTGTTTCAACAGATGATAATGAGATAATCAGAGTTGTTGAAGACTATGGTCTTTCAGTTCCTTTTAAGCGTCCTGAAGAATTATCTACTGATAATGCCGGCACTAATGGGGTACTTCTCCATGCCCTATCCTTTTATGAAACAAGGGGACAGAATGTGGATGCAATCGTTTTACTTCAACCGACTTCTCCATTTAGAAAGAAGATACATCTTCAAGAAGCCATTCGATTATTTAATCCTTCATTAGATATGGTTGTGTCTGTGAAAGAGGCTACCTCCAATCCTTATTATAATAGCTTTGAAGAGGATGCCGAAGGTCTTTTAGTGATAAGTAAAGGGGATGGTCAAATTGAGAGGCGTCAGGATGCTCCTAAGGCATGGGAGTTTAATGGCTCTATTTATGTTATAAATCCTCAATCGCTAAAAGAAAAAGGTATGGGGCAATTTACGAAAATCAAGAAGTATGTAATGGATGATTACTATTCAATAGATTTAGATACTTTATTTGACTGGAAGGTTGCTGAGTTAATGATAACTGAAAGAATTTTGAGCTTATAATGATGGATATTCATAAGTATATTGTAAAAGCAGATATAACAATAAGGGAAGCTCTTATTGCGCTCAATGCTTTGTCTAGCGATGCACTAACTCTTTTTGTTATAGATAGAAATGACTGTATGATTGGGACCGTTACAGATGGTGATATTCGTCGTTATCTGGCTGGTTCTACCTCTCTTGATGATTCTATAACTTTAGTAGCACATCGGAACTTTTGTTATTTGGAAAAAGATAAGATTAATGTCTCACTGATCCGTAAATATAGATCCTTAGGAATAACTTTACTTCCATGTTTGGATAAAGAGAAACATATTATTGATATTTATAATCTCAGGAAGTATAAATCTATTCTACCGATTGATGCTGTTTTAATGGCTGGTGGGAAAGGAGAACGCCTAAGACCTCTTACGGAGAAAACCCCTAAGCCTTTATTACCCGTAGGTAGTAAGGCTATTATAGACTATAATGTGGATAGTTTGATATCTTATGGAATAGAGCATGTATCTGTTACTGTTAATTATTTGCATGAGCAGTTAGAGTCTCATTTTCAAACTAAAAAAAATACAGTCAAGATTGACTGTATACGAGAACCTAATTATTTAGGAACTATTGGCTCTGTTAAATATGTGAGCAAATTTTATAATGATACAATATTAGTCATGAACTCTGACCTATTTACGAATATAAATTATGAGGATTTTTATCTTCATTTTGAAGAGCATAATGCTGATATGTCTGTTGCTGCTGTTCCGTATTCTATTTCTGTTCCATACGGAATTTTTGAACTGGAAGGGCGTGAGATCCATGGCATAAAAGAAAAGCCTACCTATAATTATTATGTAAATGCTGGTATCTATTTAATAAAAACTAAACTTTTAGAAAGAATGCCAGATGATGTCTTTTTTAATGCAACAGATTTCATAGAGATGCTTATTCGTGAGGGAATGAAAGTTGTGCGTTTTCCTATAACTGGATACTGGATAGATATTGGCAAACATGAAGACTATAGAAGAGCTCAAGAATTAGTAAGGCATTTATGATTATTTGTATCAATAGTAATAGGAATTAATGCATGAGAAATAATGTTATTTTTTCAATGTTAGGAATAATATTGAATACAATTATTCCTATTATTACGTATCCTTATGTTACTAGAGTTTTAGGGGTTGATTCTCTTGGGATATATAACTTTTATTCTTCAGCTTCGACTTATTTAATTTTGTTGACAAATCTTGGAATAAGTATATATGGCATTCGAGAAATCGGTCGTTTTAGAAATAATGTGAAACAAATTTCAAGAATATATTTTGAGCTATTATCAATAAATCTCTTTATGTGCCTGTTGGCCCTATGCTTTGTCATTTATGTTATATTATCAATAGCTAATCCAAAAGATTCTTTTATTATTTCTTGGTTCTATTTATCTGTATTGTTTACGTGTGTAGGAGCAGATTGGTTTTTTGTAGCTTTAGAAAAACAAAAATATTTACTCATAAGGAATGTTATTGTTAAGCTGTTGTCTCTTGTTAGTATATTCTTATTTGTTACTGATAGGAATGATTTATTGATTTATGTTGCAATTATATCTTTAAGTACTATATTAGTTTCTTGTTGTAATGTATATAGTGTTTTAAGATTTGTGGATTTATCGGAATGTAGAAATATCCATTGTTTACGTCATATAAAACAATTAATGGGTATTTTTATAATTGATATTTCATATCGTTATCTTGGACTGGTAGATGTCATTTTATTAGGAATTTGGGGTAGTAAATGGGATGTGGGAATATATAGTGTAGCACTTAAAGTCGTTTTATTATGTATTCAGTTTTTTAATGTTTTAGCAACGACCCTTTTACCAAGATCTTCTTTTTATATTAATAATTCAGAGTTTTTGGAATTCGAAAAATTATCTAGGAAAAGTGTACAACTAATTTGCTTTCTATGTGTACCCCTTGTTATATTTGTCTTTTACTGTGCGCATTATATTATATATTTTTTGGGTGGGGCAGATTTTAAAGACTCTATTTTGGCCTTAAAGATTCTTTCTTTTTCGATACTTTTTGCAATTCTATATAATACAATTATATTTCAAATACTCTATCCCCTAGGGAGAATAAAGTCAATTATATTTGTTAATACAACAGGGATTATAGTAAACACCATTTTAAATTATATATTGATACCTAATTATCATTACATAGGTATTGCATACTCTTATGTGATTACTTTTATTATTAGCTTGATTATTATTTGTATTATAAATATAGAAGATGTGAAATTTATATTTACTCATAGAATGTTGTCGTATTTAGTGGCCTCTTTGGTTGTATTTGTATTTAATCTATTGGTTTTTATGGATACTATTCTACTTGTAGCTTTGGACGCTTTAATTTATTTCTTTGTGTTGTATTGTATGAAAGAAGAATTTTGCGTCAACGCTATTTTGTATATAAATGGTATAAGAGTGCGTTTTTTGCGTAAGAATAATAATTGAATAAGAAAATTGAAATGAACAATTCTAATATAGATATTATATATGGACATGATTTGTTTTTAGTTCATGGTGTAAACTATGTAACAAATATGTTGCTCCATGGAAAATCTTTTTTTGAGAAGCATAATTTGAAATTGTGTAACATTTTTTATTCTGGCGGAGTGTTTGACTGTCGAATAAATTCGGATATATATAAAAACTCAGAAGTTTCTGGTTCTCAAGCAAGATCTTACTTAAAAAGAACTTTTATAGGTTTTTTAAAGAATTCATTTTTATATAAAAATTCATTGGTAGAGTTGCTTCTAGTATATTATCGAATGGTTAGACCTGCAAAGAAAACTATTTCTAATTATTGTAAATACAGAGACAGTAAAGGAGATTATATTATTTTTCAGGATGCTCTTTCTGCTTTTTTCTATTTTAAGTATAACAAAGATAATATAAGACGTAAGACAATTCTTATATTGCATACTACAGAAGATTTATATGAATGTATAAAAAAAGATAGACCGTTTTTTTATTCAAACAAATGTATGTTTAGGTGGTATGATAAAATGGAGCAGACTGCTATTTCTAATGTTGATAAGATAGTTTTTTTAAGTAATAGAGCGGCTCATGGAGTTAATTCAATACCAAACGTTAAAAAAAATGTGATTTATAATGGAATTGAGGAATTTACTTTTGAGAAAATGCCACATTCATTAATTAATTTAGTAACAGTGGGTAGCGTTTTAGAACGTAAAGGACAGAGATATATTATTGAAGCTTTAAATTTATTTACTAAGGAAGAATTATTGAAAATAAGATTATATATAGTTGGAAATGGCGATGATTATGACTATTGTCGAAGCTTAGTTCGTCAATATAACTTGGAAGATTATGTGGTATTTACGGGATTGTGTAAAGATGTCCCTGATGTTTTGAAATCTATGGATATTTTTATTTTACCATCTGCAAGTGAAGGGCTTCCTATTAGTATAATAGAAGCCTTACGTCAGGGGTTATTTGTCTTAGTTACTGATGTCGGAGGATGTAAAGAAATGATAAATCCAATGATGGGAGATATTATACAACGTGATCCAAAGGATATAAAAGAAAAGTTATTGAGTATTCTCCAGTCAAGAGAAAGATTACTGGAGGCAGGAAACTTTTCTAAAAGGATGTTTGAGGAGAAATTTACATTACAAATGATGATCGATAATTATGTTAACTTGTTGAAAGCATTATGAAAAATAAATATAAAGCCTTTGTAAATTCCTATGTTAATTTTGAATTTCTAAATCGTGAAGGAGCGGCAGTTTTAAAAATTGATCATGAACATATTGACTTGTTTCGTATTTGGATGAAATCCAAAAAAACGACTATTAATGTAACATATTTGTATCCTATTCTGAAATTTTTTATTCCTTTTTTTATTCTCTCTTATTTTTTTTATAAAAGTGGGTATTATCTCTGGAAAACTCTTGTGTCCAAGAAAGTTGATTGTATAAATAGAAGAATTTTTATAAATTCGCATTTGGGATTTACATCAGCTATAAAAAAGAATCTTTTCACAGAAAACGATGTAATGTTGATGTTTCCTTATTCTACAGCTAATGTATCTGATAATTTGAAGATATATATACATCAGTTGTTGACATGTAGGACTGTATTTAAAACAATTAAAGATTGTTTTTTCTGTTCATCGCTCTTTATTACTAAATATGGCTTTTCATCATCTTTTTATTTGTTTACTGCATACGATTTTTATTTACTTTATAATGTTCTAGCTAATATAGATGTTGATACAGAGATTGTTATGAGCAATCAGAAGGATCGTTGGTCTATGCTTTTAGATTATTTGCCACATTCTCATAAAACAATTATTCAGCATGGCACTAATTTTATGTATTCTCTTCCTACTCCACAGTGTATTCCATTTTTTAAGTTCGATAGTTTCTATGAGTGCTATTATATAGATATGCCTTATAAATTGTCATCTATATCGAAAGTTTATGCGTTTACAGAGAAAGAGTTTTATTTTATGCATAAAGGTGAGTATATCAATAATCCAGAAGTAATATATATCGGTTATAGTTTGTCTCTAACTGACTTTGGTGATTCTGAAAATGCTATATTAATAGTTGGTAATTCAGATCTTTACAGTAAGGAAGAAAGAATTCTTATGGATATATTTTCACAAACGATATTACATGTTTATATAAAGTCACATCCTACTATTTCAGCTGCTGTATATGATTCCTATCTTGTATATGACAATGTTACTGTTTTAGATAAAGAGACATACCCTAGAGTTTCAATTGTCTTTTCGTACAATTCAACTTTAGCTTTAGAATACGAAGATTTAGGTATAAAGGTTGTTTATTATAATTCTATATTGGGATGTGATGGAGAAATATCGTATGTTAAAGTTGAAAATGTGATAAATGAATTATTGATATCTCTTAACTGACGGAGACGGTTCTCTATGCTATTATATAAATCATTTACATTAAAATTTTTGTTTTATTCAATATTTATCTTTGAATTTATTCTAAGTAAATATGTTGAAATACCTGCAATTTATTTTGAGATTCAATTATTTATATTATACCTTTTTATTATATTAAAAACTTTGCGTAAGAAGGGTATCTTTAATTTATTCTCGATTTTCTTATTGACTTTAGCACTATTCTCGTTCATGGGAATATTTATATCTTTATTTTCTGATAAAGTGGATTATAAAGATCTTTCGGCACATGCTATAACGACAGAAAGGATTCCTGATAATATTTTTAATGAATCTATTTTAGTTTATATATTCTTTTTAATAACAATTTATTGGTCTTATAATTTTTTTGATAAAAAAAATATAAGACCAGAATCATTATTGGTGAAATGCAATGACATTTCATTTAATAAATTTCTTTATAGAGTAGGGAGAATAGTATTCTGGTTTAGCATAATATTTACAGTATATAGGTCATTTCTTGAGTTTCAATTATTAAGAGAAAACAGGGCTCTTTTGTTTATGGAGGGATCTGCTAATTTAGGAATTCCTGTATTTATTAGGTTTATGAGTACATTTTTAATATTAGGATATTATTTTATAATAGCTAGTAATCCTCCTAAAAAAATATTTATATTGTACTCTATATTTTATTTCGTTCCTATTATTCCTTCTTTGATGATAGGTAATCGTATGTTGTTTGCTGTATATTTTCTTTTTCTTTTTTGGTATTTACATAAAGTCTATTGCCAAAAATTTAAAACATCTTTGGTTTTATTTTGGGGATGCTTAATTGTTATTTTATTGCAAATAATAGCATTGATGCGTGATGATATTGATTCTCAATTTTCAATAATTGGCTTAATTACTATGTTTTTTGTTCTTCAATCTACAAGTTTTTATTTAATGCCATTATATATAACATATAAAGATAATTTGTTGTATTATCACTATCCTTTTATATTTGATCCACTTTGGGGATCAGTGATGGGAGCTACAGGACAATCATATGAAGTATTAGCTACTCGATCAGGTTTAGGACATCAATTAATTTATACAATAAATCCTTCATATTATTTAAATGGTTTTTCTCTAGGGTCTTCTAGTGTGACAGAATTATATGAATTTGGATTATTGGGTGTTGGATTAGGAGCTATTTTATTTGCTTGGATTATTAATAAGATAGAAACAATGAAAATAAATCGTTATTATCTATTTTTTTCTTTTGAAATTTTTTATTGGATTGTGTCTTCTCCTAGAAATACGTACTTTTTTAGCCTCTATAATTTGATGAAATTATCTCTGTTTGCAGTTTTTATATATACTTTTTTTTATTGCTTGTCATTGAAAAAAATTAAAAAGAATAAATGTTGATATTTATTTGATAATTTGTATATAGTCAGGATATTTATCATTCTTTTATTAATATCATTTCTAATGAAAATTTCAATTATAACAGTTACATATAATAGTGAAAAAACTATTAATGATACCATTCAATCTGTGTTGACACAATCTTACTCTAATATTGAATATATAATAATTGATGGAAAATCTAATGACTCAACACTGGAAATTATAAAGGAATATTTGCCTCTATTTAATGGCCGTTTGAAGTATATAAGCGAGAAAGATTCTGGTATCTATGATGCCATGAATAAGGGGATAAAATTGGCTAGTGGGGATATAATTGGTATTATAAATTCAGATGATTTTTATAAAAGCAATAATGTTATAGCAAGTGTTGCTAATGCTTTTAATGACAATAGTATTGAGGTTGTTTTTGGTAATATTCAATTTGTCAATCCTAATAACAAGACACGGATTGTTCGAAAATATTCTGGTAAAGGATTCAGACCTTGGATGTTTCGATGGGGAATTATGCCTCCTCATCCTTCCTTTTTTACACGGAAGTCATGTTATGAGAAGTATGGAATGTATAATTCGACTTTTAATATTTCAGGTGATTATGATTTGATGGTTCGTTTTCTTTTAGTGAAGAAACTTAAGTATAAATATATGGATTTGGACATGGTGATAATGAGACTAGGAGGTGCAAGTACCAAATCTATAAGATCATTGCTGATTAATAATAATTATAATGTTATAAGGGCATGTAGGGAAAATGGAGTATATACTAATATTCTTATGGTTTCTTTGCGTTACATAAAGAAAATATCAGAACTTATTTTTAAAGTTTAGTTGATTGATAATTAAATGTTTAATTGGACTTACTTAGATGGCTTGTCTAATTATAACATTATATCTCGATATTCGTTTAATATTATAAATTTTATGAAAATACCTTTTTCACCACCTTATATTGACGAGGCGGTCATCAACGAAGTCGTTGATTCGTTACGTTCCGGTTGGATCACATCCGGTCCGAAAGTGAAGGCTTTGGAGGAAGAAATTAAATCTTTCTCGGGAGCAAAAGAAGTGCTTTGTGTCAATTCCTGGACATCAGGAGCTATTATGATGTTGCGTTGGCTGGGAGTGAAGGAGGGCGATGAAGTGATTGTTCCTGCCTATACTTATAGTGCAACGGCATTGGCAGTGCTCCATGCCGGAGCCAAACCGGTAATGGTGGATTCCGGAACTGATTTTAATATTTCGGTGGAGGCTGTTCGTAAAGCTATTACTCCTAAAACAAAGGCGATTATACCCGTAGATATTGCTGGTTTTCCCTGCGATTATGAAAGAATCATGGCACTGGTGCAGGAACCAGAAATGGTAAAACTGTTCCGTTCGGAATCTCCTGTGCAAGAAAAATTGGGACGCATCTTGGTGATGAATGATGCTGCCCATTCTTTGGGAGCACGTTACAGTAGCTGTCAGCGTACCGGTTGTGAAACTGATGTGGCTATCTTTTCACTTCATGCCGTGAAAAATGTGACTACTGCCGAAGGTGGGGCCATTTGCCTGAATCTGCCTAAACCGTTCGATAATACGGAGTTGTATAAAGAGCTACGGATGACAAGCTTGAACTGCCAGACCAAGGATGCTTTTTCGAAATCTAAAGCCGGAGGATGGCGTTATGATATTGTCGGTTTCGGGATGAAAATCAATATGGCCGATGTAAATGCCGCCATAGGACTGGCACAGATACGAGAATATCCGGAATTGCTGAAAGAACGAAAGCGGGTGTTTAATGCTTATAGCGATGCTTTTTCGGCTTGTGACTGGGCCATCGTTCCGCCTTCTGTGGATGGGGAAAAGGAAAGCTCTTATCACATTTATGCTTTGCGTATTAAGGACTTTACCGAAGAACAACGAGACCGGATGATTGATGAAATCGCTAAAAGTGAAGTGGCTGTCAATGTGCACTTTATACCGATGCCGATGTTGTCGTTCTTCAAATCGATGGGATATGATATAAAGGATTATCCACAGGCTTATCAGAACTTTAAGAGCGAAATATCATTGCCGATATATCCCCAATTGGATAGTGAAAAATTGAATTTCATTATTGAAACTGTAAAGGCGGCCTATGCGACCGTGATTGCAGAAAACCGATAGTATATTTACAAACACTAAATAGATAAGTTTCTTGATCCGTTTTTTTGATATCGTTTTTTCCCTTTTGGGAATTCTTCTGCTTTCTCCCGTTTTTCTTCTTCTTTATATAGCCATTTGTCTCGAAAGTAAAGGAGGTGGTTTCTATAAACAGCTCCGTGTGGGAAGGTACGGAGGGGATTTTTATGTTTATAAATTTCGTTCGATGCGTGTAGGGGCTGATAAAAAGGGGTTGATAACGGTAGGAGGGAGAGATCCGAGAATAACTCGTACCGGATACCTGATCCGGAAGTATAAATTGGATGAATTGCCTCAGTTGTTTAACGTACTGAAAGGAGATATGAGTCTGGTGGGGCCCCGTCCTGAGGTTCGTAAGTATGTGGATTTATATACCGATGAACAAAAGAAAGTATTGAGTGTACGTCCGGGGATTACGGATTATGCTTCTATTGAGTATGTAGATGAAAATATGATTCTTGGAGAGGCTTCGGATCCTGACAGAGCATATATAGAACAGATTATGCCCGATAAGATACGGTATAATATGAAATATATCTGTAATCGTTCGGTGAAGGAATATTTTAAAATTATATTTCTGACATTTTGGAGCATCATTCGTTAGGTATGTTTTTAAGGAAACTGGGGGAAGTTCTTCTTTTTGTTTTCGTACCCTATTATGTGAGAAAGAATAAGGAGTAGACGGAAGTTTCGAAGAGAAGTTAATTCAATAAAAAAGAAAGGATCAGCAATTGCCGATCCTTTCTTTTTTATTGAGCCTCTTGTCGGATTCGAACCAACGACCCCGAGATTACAAATCACGTGCTCTGGCCAACTGAGCTAAAGAGGCGTCATTTTTGTTTTGCGGGTGCAAAGGTAGGAAAAACTTTTAAACTTGCAAATACTTTGAAAAAAAATGCTTCATAAAAATAGTGTTTGATAAGTCGGATTCTTTGTTTACTTTTGCAAATCAATTAATTATAGGAAAGTATGAAGAAAAACTTTTTTTATGCAGGTGGTCTGTCATTGCTTCTTTGGGGTATGGCAGCATGTTCCGGACAAGGAAAAGCGGATAAAGCAGCTGTTGTTGCGGATAGTGTAGTGGTGAAAACGGATAGTGTTGCGGCAGACAGCACAGGATATATTGTGAAAGTGGGAGAGTCAGCTCCTGATTTTACCATTACTCTGACCGACGGAAAGCAGATGAAACTCTCCGAACTTCGCGGTAAAGTGGTGATGTTGCAGTTCACAGCCAGCTGGTGCGGAGTATGCCGTAAAGAGATGCCTTTTATAGAGAAAGATATCTGGCTGAAGCATAAAAACAATCCTGAGTTTGCTTTGATAGGCATTGACCGTGACGAACCTCTCGATAAGGTGATCGCATTTGGAAAGTCGGTAGGGGTGACGTATCCGTTGGGATTGGATCCGGGAGCGGATATCTTTGCGAAGTATGCATTGCGTGAATCGGGCATCACCCGGAATGTCCTGATAGACCGGGAGGGTAAGATTGTGAAGCTGACTCGTTTATATAACGAAGAGGAGTTTGCCTCACTGGTGGATCAAATAGATGAAATGCTGAAAAAATAAGTTGAACAAGCAGGGGTGATTTTCTGTTTTTAACATAGATCACCCCATCTTTTTATTTTATGGCTATAACGATTATCATTCTCGTACTGTCGGCTGTCTTTTTTATGAGTGGAAAGGTACGTTCCGACTTAGTGGCGTTGTGTGCGCTGGTATTATTAATCCTTTTCAATATCCTCACTCCGGAGGAGGCGCTTTCAGGATTTTCTAATTCTGTTGTTATTATGATGGTCGGCCTGTTTGTTGTAGGCGGTGCCATCTTTCAGACGGGGCTGGCAAAGATGATCAGCAGCCGTATCCTGAAATTTGCCGGAACAAACGAACTGAAACTTTTTATCCTGATTATATTGGTGACGGCTGCCATCGGCGCTTTTGTCAGCAATACGGGAACGGTGGCGTTGATGCTGCCTATTGTGGTCAGTATGGCCATGAGTGCCAATATCAATGTAAGCCGTTTGCTGATGCCTCTTGCTTTTGCCAGTAGTATGGGTGGGATGATGACATTGATTGGTACACCGCCCAACCTTGTGATACAAAATGCCTTGATTGAAGCCGGCTATGAACGTCTCTCTTTCTTCACTTTTACTCCTGTAGGCTTGGTGTGTGTCACTGTCGGACTGATTGTGCTGATTCCGCTGAGTAAGATCTTCCTGACGAAGAAAAGTGATAAAGAGGCACGGGGAAAGCGCAAGAATAAGTCGCTTCAGGAGTTGGCGGGTGAATACCAGTTATCACAGAACCTTTATCGGGTGGAGGTTGAAGAGTCTTCCGGTTTTGTAGGTAAGACCATACAGGAGCTAGGGATTCCGCAGAGGTATCATGTGACGATTTTGGAGGTTCGCCGCCGTTCGGTTTCGTCCCGGCACTTCTTCAAGACAAAAAAGCAGGAGATGGCAGAAGCCGGAACTCTGATTGAGGCGGAAGATATTCTTTATGTATTAGGAGAATTTGAAAATGTAAAACGCTTTGCAGGTGAGAACCGTCTGTCTTTATTGGATACACATAAGACCGAGGGGAGTCTGCATGATACGGACGAGGGATTCGATTTTCAGGAGATAGGCATTGCTGAAATTCTGTTACTGCCTACCGCCAATCTGATAAACAAACCGGTGAAAGCTTCCGGATTCAGGGAGAATTATAGCATCAATATATTGGGTATTCAGCGTAAGCGTGACTATCTGCTGAAGAATCTGAAGGATGAAAAGATGCATTCGGGAGATATCTTGCTGGTGCAGGGAAGTTGGGCAAACATAGCCAGGCTTGGTGAGGATCAGTCACAGTGGGTCGTTCTGGGGCAGCCGTTGGCTGAAGCGGCCAAAGTAACCCTGAATCATAAAGCACCGGTAGCGGCACTGATCATGTTGGGTATGATTGTAACCATGATGTTTGACTTTATTCCGGTGGCTCCTGTGACGGCCGTAATTATAGCGGCACTGCTGATGGTACTGACCGGATGTTTCCGCAATGTGGAAGAAGCTTATAAAACAATCAACTGGGAGAGTATTGTGCTGATAGCAGGTATGCTGCCCATGTCATTGGCATTGGAGAAAACCGGAGCTTCGGAGGTGGTGTCGCAATCGTTGGTGAATGGGCTGGGGGCCTATGGGCCTTTTGCTTTGTTGGCAGGTATTTACTTCACAACTTCGCTGATGACAATGTTTATCAGCAATACGGCCACTGCTGTGCTGCTTGCTCCTATCGCTCTTCACTCGGCCGTACAGTTGGGGCTGAGCCCTTATCCGTTCCTGTTTGCCGTGACAGTGGCGGCAAGTATGTGTTTTGCTTCACCTTTCTCCACGCCGCCTAATGCGTTGGTGATGCCGGCAGGACGCTATACGTTTATGGATTACGTAAAAGTAGGTCTGCCGCTTCAGATCATTATGGGCATGGTAATGGTGTTCGTATTGCCGCTACTGTTTCCGTTTTAGTCTTTTAGGGAGGGACGGTTTATTGGAAACATTCCCTCCTGTTTATAAGGCAACAGTCAGCCGGGCCAGATAGTCATAGTGCTTACCCTCTTTTATCATTTCGGCCTTGAAGCCATTGTCGGCAGCATAGGCGCTGAGGGTCTGGAAGTCGATATACAGCCAGTCGAAAGGATCGCCTTGAATATCTTTATATTGCATGCGGAAGTCAATTTCTCCATAATAATCTCCTGCCAGGTCGATCAGGAAGCTGCCGTCTTCATCTTCGAACAGATAGCGGAGGTCACTCGAATCCATCAGGATGCAACCATCCGGGCGGAGTAATTGTTTCATCTTGCGGAAGAAGAGAGGCATATTCTCCAAACGTCCGATAATGCCGGAACCGTTCATCAACATAAGGATGGTATCGAAAGTCGCGGCAAAGCGTTCGTCGAACAGATTGACTTGGCGGGCATCTTTCACTCCCCGCAGTTTCATCACTTCGATGGATAAAGGGGAGATGTCGATGGCGGAAACTTCTTTACCGCTCTCTTGAAGGGCAAGAGCGTGGCAACCGCTTCCGGCACCTACGTCGAGTATTGTTCCGGTAGCCATTGCGAGGGCTGTGCGTTCGAGTAGAGGCATTTGTCCGGCTTTGCGGAAAAGTTGTTTGACGGGTATTTCGTCTTCATCGAACTGAGAAGAAAATACGCGTAATCTGTCTGCTTTTTGGCGATGATAAAAATCGGCTATGGCAGCACCCATCGGGTCTTTTTCTGCCGGGAGCAGGGATGTATTCATTGATTGGTTTTTAGTTGTTACAGCGGGCAAAGATAGGGAATTCACAGAAAAAGAGTATCTTTGTCCACGGAAAATATAGAATAAGAAAGGAAAGATTATGAGCTTAGAAGATGCGATTATGGGTGGAATTGTCTTTAAAGGAAAGAAAGAAGGCCCGAAGAAAGATGAAAATAAAGTGAAAACAAAAGCGAAGAAAACAACCTATATAAAGGGAACTCACGGTTCCGGAGCTGCCAAGATGAAAGCTGAGATCCGGAGAAAGAGGGCGAACAGACATAAACGGTAAATAACGAATAACGATGAACGATAAACAGGCTGTGCGTTGATATCGCAGTGAGTTTATCGTTCATCGTTATTCGTTTTAAAGTCGTTCCGGTAATATTTCAATCCAGTAGTCATCCGGATCATTGATGAAATAGAGCCCCATGGAAGTATTCTCAAAGCATACGCAGTCCATTTCTTTGTGATATTGGCGTACGGCATCATAATCTCCCGCTACACGGAAGCAAAGATGACTTTCGTTCTCTCCCAATTCATAGGCTTCGGTATGGTCTCGCAGCCAGGTGAGTTCCAATAAAAAACCGGTGGTGTTATCTGTGAGATATACCAGGATAAAAGAGCCGTCGGCTGCCTCTTTCCGGTGATGTTCTTTCAATCCCAATGCTTTTTCGTAGAAAGCAATGCTACGTTCCAGATCAGTCACATTGATATTGAAGTGGTCAAATCTACTTTTTATTTCCATTGTTTCTAAGTTTGTTTTTTAGATTAAAATAGAGCTTATAAAGTTTACACCACAGGTTACACGGATGATTTATGGCAATGATCCGGTCAAAACTCAATCTGTGTAACCTGTGGTGACTGATTTATTTCATAAATGCTTTGGTTATTTTACCTGCATAAGTTCTGGGCTGTCCTTCCATAGGTGTCGGGGCCGGTAGTTTCTGACATTCCAGTATGACGGACGGTTCTTTTTGTCCGGTAGGATAGAAGCGTATGCTGTATGTTTCTGCTTTCTCCAACTGTTCGTAAGGCTGGTCGGGAGAAAGGATACTGAATACAACAGGACTTCCCGAAATTTTTCCTATGGATCCTCCGGCGTTGGCTGTCATCATGGTCATATTGAAAGGATCGGAACCGATAGCAATCACCAGTCGGCCTGCACCCATCTGAATGGCATTGGCAGGAACCTGGTCGGGGGCTACTTCTTTATAACCCGGCATCGTGCTTGGAGAGGTAACGGGAATTGCAGGGGTAAGTTCTGCTGCTTTTTCTACTTTTCCAGTCTCTTGATTATCACCGATAACCACGACTTTCGGAGCGGTTACTACGGCAGGCTTTTTCGGAGTGGCTTCTGCTTTTGCTTCCATAGGTTTCTGACTCAGTGCCTTTGCAGCTTCTTCAAAGAGGTTGTCGGCAAAGTTGACTGTCTTTCTGCGCCATTTGGCTAGACCACGTACCATTTTCGTTTTCGCTTTGTTTAGAGCGTATTTATCGGTGATCCATTCTTCGGCCGCATATTTTTCTTTTTCACGATAGGTGTACCGGATTTTCTCTACCTCCATTGTACACTTTTGGGGCTGGCAGTTTACGGTGACTTGGTATGTCAGCCAAGTGCGGTCCAGAGAAAGGGCGGTAGAACTGAATACCAACCACTCTTCACCGGCTGCGGCGATGACTCCTTTTTCTTTATATACCACCCGGCTATTGTTTTTGTTCTGGGCCATGCGTCCGTCAAGCCACTTGAGCATCCGTTCATAGATTTCGTCTTGCGACATACCGGGAATACTGAATTCGCGGCTGAAAACTACCCGTCCGTCAACTTCGGGCACGGCGCCTGCAAGGTATCTGCTGTCATCATCATCTTTGTCATTGTCTGCCCAAAGCGTCACGGGCAGGCAAATCATAAATAACACGAGGAAAATTTGTGTCAGTTTGTTCATAATTGTATGTTTTATTTAGTTATATATCAAAGCTTTCGCCCCGGTGGGTGATGGTTATGAAACGGCATCCGCCGGCTTCGGCTATAGATCGGAAGGCATTGCCTCCTTCGTAGTCTTCGCTAAAGTGCATGGGTACAAATATAGTAGTTTTTATTCGTTCGATGAATTGTTGGGCTCCTTTCATGTAATCTTTTCCCATTCGGCGGTCTATGGGAAACATTACCAGGTCGATGGTCGGAACTGCTGCCTGAAGATATTTTATCTCTGCCAGGAAGTCTCCTTCTGCTTTGCGTATCTCCTGTTCGGTAGATTCTTCGCTCCAATGCCAGTTGTTCAGGTCACCGGCATGAAAAATGCTCTTGCCTTGCAGATGGATCAGAAAGGAGATGCCCACATCCGTAGAACCGAATGCCTGAATACGTAGCATATCATCTTCGTATTCCTCACCTTTATTAATATAGATCGCATCTTCTTTCTGTGCCCGATGGTGTTTCAGAATGTCTTTTGAGAAGATATAGATGATATCCGGACGTTGCTCTTTCCATGTCAGTACTTCCCGGTTGAAGTGGTCGGGATGGAAATGTGAGGCAAGCACATACAGTTTTCCGGGACGTTGGAGCAGACGGTCGTGCACGATTCCTTTATTCAGTTCCGTTTCTGAAGAGTCTTTGTAATAATCAATGATAAGGGTTACACCTTCTGCTTCGATGGCGAACCCACTGTGGTATATATAATCCAGAATCATAGGCGGATGTATTTTATGGATGCAATATTACGTATTATTTGTTGGTTGCGCAAGTACAATAACCGGAAATGTCAGGGAGCAAGCCTCTCTTTCTGCCAGCTTCCGTCCGGTTGAAGGGAATATAGAAAGCGATCGTGAAGCCGGTTTGCCCTACCTTGCCAGAACTCGATCCGATGCGGAGTGACGGCATATCCTCCCCAGTGTGCGGGGCGCTCTACTTCTCTGCCTACCCATCGGGCTGCTTCTGCAACGAAATTGCGAATCAGTTGCATCCGGCTTTTCAACGGACGGCTTTGAGGAGAGATGCGTGCTCCTATACGGCTTTTGTAGGGACGTTGGCGGAAATAGGTATCAGACTCTCCGGCAGGAACTTTTGAGGCAATGCCTTCAATGTGTACCTGCCTTTCCAGCGCGTGCCAAACGAAAGAGAGGGAAATATACGGATTCTTTGCCAGATGGGTACCTTTCCGGCTTTCGTAATTGGTATAAAAGATAAACTTTCCATCATGCAAATCCTTTAGCAGTACGGTACGGGTCGATGGTTGCCCTTCGGGAGATACGGTGCCTACCAGCATGGCAGTAGGTTCGTCTACCTGTGCATCGATAGCTTCGTGGAGCCATCGGTTGAAAAGAGAAAGCGGGTTGTCGGGAAGATCTCCTTCCTTCAGCCCGCCTTTGGTGTACTCCTGCCGGATGGCAGCGAGGTTGATAGCCTCACTCCCGATCCCGTTTCCGTGAAGAGGGGAGTCGGGATGTGTGGATACATGATCGGTTGACATAAGCGATTACTTTAAATTTACATCGGTACTTCTATCAGTAGTATTTTAGAGTCTTTCAGAGTTTCTATCTCAAAATTCTTGATTTCGGATATTCCCAATCCGTCGCGTCGAGTCAGGATCACATCATCTATCTTTACTTCTCCTTCGATCAGGAAAACGTAGACTCCCATATCCGTCCCATGCAGTGTATATTCAACTGTCTTTCCGGCTCCTATCTCACCCATCGAGAACCAAGTGTCCTGCAATAGTTTGGCAGGTGTACTTCCGTCAGGTGATAGTATGAAGGCCAGTTCGTCTTTTTTCAGTAATCCCCGGATGTCATAATCCTGATAGAGGGGATGAGTGTTCCGTTCTTTCGGTATGATCCATATTTGCAGAAATTCCACCGGTTCCGATTTGCTGCCGTTCATCTCGCTATGATAAATGCCTGTACCGGCACTCATCACCTGAATATCGCCTACTGTAATGGTACGACTGTTCTTTTTACTGTCGCCATGTGCCAGAAGACCCTTTAAAGGTATGGAGACGATTTCCATATTTTTATGGGGATGGGTCTGAAAACCTTCACCCGGGGCTACCCGGTCATCGTTCAGTACCCTCAGAGCACCGAAATGAACCCGTTCGGGATTGTAATATTCGTCAAAGCTGAAACTGTGATGGCTGTCGAGCCAGTCATATACGGATCGTCCGCGGGTATCTGAGCGGTGAACTACTTTTTTCATGATGTATATCCTTTCTTTTATAAATAGATTTTATAAATCAAACAATCGGGGGATGTAAATGGTTTGAGACGTTCACTTTTTATAGGAATCAGAAGCTATAATAAGGAAATAGAAAAGAAATGGACAACTCTCTGAAAGTCGGCAAACAGAAAAGAGTTGAATACGTTCGGTAAATAAGAGATAGAAAAAATTTTGTTGTCAATATCATTATCTTATTTTTGTGCTTCTAAAATTAGCCAATAGATAAGAGATATGAGAAAGTTATTGTATGTTATTCTGTTACTACTTTTCCGTTTATTGATGTTTCCGGGGGCTGTTTGTGCCGAAATACTCTCTTTGCCGGACAGCTTGATAACAGATGATAACGTATATAAATATACTTTCTCCGATTTTGATAAGGCACAGCAGATTATGGAACAATTGAGAAAGCGGAAATCTCTTTCCATGTTCCGGATGGATGTGGTGGAAGGTGATTTATATTTCAATGTCGGCCAATATTATAAGGCGTTGAAGTTCTATAAGCGTGCTTTGGACAGTGACTCGGTGCGCAATAATGATAAGAACTATATGGAACAGGTGCATCGCATGATCTCTTGTTACGACTGTTTGCATAATGAAAATAAAAAATCGCTGTATGTCTATTTACTTTTAAAAAGGGCAGAGCAGTGCGGGGATAAAGCCATGCAGTCCGTTGCTTTGTTCAATATGGGTAAAATGTTGTATTATCAGGGTAATAAGGAGAAGGGATATGAATATCTGGAACAGGCGATTGAAATGATGTCAAAGACGGACTATCGGTATAAATACGATAATCTGCGTTATGATTACAACACTTTACTAATATTCCAGAAGTCGGACAGGTGTAATGAGGAGGCTCTCAGGACACTGGCTGCGTTGGAAAAGGTGGTGACCGAAGAGACCGGCAGTGAAACTCCGATGGAGGGGTTGAGTGCAAAGGAGAAAAAAGCAATGTATGCCCATTATGCTGTCGTTCTTTTTCGGTTGGGGCAGGCGGAAGAGGCCGAACGTTACTACCGGAAATTCCTGGCGGCAAGTGAGGAATATGACCGTGACGATTACCTGATTATGCCTTATTTGTTCGACAGGAAGATGTATGACCAAGTGATCCGGATGAATGCCGCCCGTGAGAAGATGTATATCATGCGGGGGGATACGGTGAACTATTACATGACTACGATCAAGAGATCTCTTGGATGGGCTTATCGTGATAAGGGCGATTACCGTACTGCTGCAAGATATTTTGAGCAGTTGGCTGTGTTGCGCGACAGCATTAAGAATCGTGAACAAAAAAGTGCGGCATTGGAATTGGCAGCTGTTTATGAAACGAATGAAAAGGATTTGTTCATCCAGCAACAGGCGGCTGATATGCAAAAGAGGAACCTCTTATTGGCATTTATCCTCTGTATCGTTTTTCTGTTAGGTGTGCTTTTGTGGCGGACGATACGGCATAACCGGATTATACGTCGCAAAAATAAGGCGATGGTAGGCACTATCGAAGATTTGCTGATACATAAAGAAGAATTGTATCGGAAAAAGGAGGAGAATCTTATTCTAAAAGAGCAATTGGAGAGGGAGCAGAATTTAAGGATGTCCGCAGGTGGGGGATCGCTATCAACCGATAAGGACGGGAAAGCGGAAACAACTGTTGTTCCGGCACCTGAAGCCGGAGATGGAAATGACATACACGATAGGATATTGTTCGACAAGTTGGAACATGAGATTATTAGCCGTCAGCTCTATCTTCAGCCGGACTTTTCGAGGGAGGAACTGATCAAGACAATCTATATTCCCAAAAATAAATTTGCTCCTCTTTTCAAGCAGTATGCGGGAATGAGCTTTTCGAAGTATATTAATAATCTTCGTTTGGAGTATGCGGCTAAGATGTTAAAGAATCACCCCGATTATACAGTAGATACGATAGCCCAGGAGTGTGGCATGTCAACTCAATCTCTTTATCGCCTCTTTTCGGGAAAGTATGGAGTGACTCCGACAGATTTTCAGGTGGGGGTACAACATATTAATAATAAGAATATTACTGAGGATAAGTGAAAAAATGAGAGACTCAAAGTGAAAAAATGAGAGAATAACCTACTCGAAATGTTTTGATTTGAAAATCCTTCCTTCTACCTTTGAACCACATCAACGAAACTGGTTTAGGTGATGTACAGTACCCAATCTGCCGGGAGGTCTCTCTCGGCAGATTATTCTCGATAAGGCTGATCGGCATATCAGACCATTAGAAAACCTTTCTTAATGAATTAATCTTTCAAAAAACACGTATTGTTATGATTGAAAAAGTATTCAAAGTGGGTGATACAATCACCATCAAACGTACCTCACAAGCAGGTACTGGTTATCGTTACGCTTTAGTACGCCTGACCGGCGGAGTTGCCCTTGTAGAGGAATTGTCAGAAGATGCCGATACTCCGGGAGGAACGTCTGTACAATCTTTTATCTTCCGGTTTTTACAGCAGGGGCAGGTAGAGATTCAGTTTGCCTATTACCGTGACTCTGAAGAAGTGCTTTACGAAGATATATTCTCTTATGGGGTGGTTACTTCGGAGAAAGCGAACCCGATAATAGGGGGCTTTAGAGAATTCAGACCGTTGACGGATCAGGAGAAAGAGATATTCCGTACTTGCATGACATTGAAGGGTGTGGACTATACTCCGCTTCTGGTTGCCGAGCAATTGGTAAGCGGATATAACTACCGCTTCATCTGTATGACTGAATCACTAATCCGCGAGCCCAAGTATGGTTTTGCCAAAGTCACTATTTATGCTCCGCTGAGAGGAGAACCCATATTAGAGAGTATTATAGAGTGTTGACTCTGAACGGAGGAACCGAAAATTCATAATAGAGTAGGAACTTGATTTAAAAAGAAATAGTTATGAGTCAATTATATTTTTCGTCTAAGAAAAGGAATGATTGATGAACAGCCATCCCGGACATTATACGTTAAAGTCCGGGCAAACCTAATAAGGTCTGCCGCTTCTTTCGCAGGAAGCGGTGGCACTATTGCAACCGAAGCTTCTTTTTGATGCCTTTAGGCATTGCTCAACTTGACTTCGTTCACCAAAGGCTTCTGATTTTTGAAATCCCGTATATTCTCCAGAGTCGTTGCTGCGATGTTGGCCAGCGCTTCACGGGTAAAGAAAGCCTGATGGGAGGTTACGATTACATTATTGAACGACAGCAAGCGTGCCAGTACATCGTCGTCGATGATACGGTCCGATTTGTCTTCATAGAAGTACTCGCTCTCCTCTTCATATACATCCAGTCCGGCCGAACCGATCTTTTTATTTTTCAGTCCCTCGATCAGTGCATTGGTGTGGATCAGTTGTCCACGGCCGGTGTTGATGATCATTACGCCGTCTTTCATCTTACTGATGGAGTAGTCGTTGATCAGATACTTGGTCTGCTCCGTGAGGGGGCAGTGTAGTGAGATGATGTCCGAACTGTGATACAACTCGTCGAGTGTGGTGTATACTATTTGATTCTCTCTGGCAAAGTTGTAATCCGGATAAAGGTCATACGCCAGTATGTTCATGCCGAACCCTTTTAATATATGTATCAGTATTTTGGCTATCTTTCCCGTACCGATGATACCGGCTGTCTTTCCATGCATATCGAAGCCTAACAGTCCGTGCAGTGAAAAGTTTCCATCCCGGGTGCGCCATGATGCCCGTGGAATTTTCCGGTTGAGCGAGAGCATCAGTGCCACTGTATATTCGGCTACTGCGTATGGAGAATAGGCAGGAACACGAACAACGGTTACACCGTTGTCGGCTGCAGCTTTCAAGTCTACATTATTATAACCAGCACAACGAAGGGCGAGTAGTTTTACTCCGTTGGCAGCCATTGTTCTGATTACTTCGGCATCTGCGGTATCGTTGACAAAGATGCAGACGGCATCCACTCCCTGAGTCAGCAATACGTTGTGTCGGTTCAGATGGCCTTTGAAAAATCGGAGTTCGAATCCGAATTCCTTGTTTTTCTCGTTGAAGGAAGCTTCATCATAAGGTTTGGTACCAAAAAATGCGATTGTATATGCCATAATTTTCTTATTTACATTCTATAATAATAGAACGTTTATGGGGGGAGTAATGTTTGTGTCCGGGGGCGGCATTTCTTTCTCCGGATTCTTATTCGTTTCAGTAGAAACAGTTTGTGTTTTCAATTAATTTGTTTGTGAAATGGAAATTAGGTGCACAAAAATATTCGTCATGTGCAATATTATTGTACCTTTGCGCCCGAAATAACTTAAAAAAGATTTAGATGAGAAAATTATTCTTGATTAGCATCGGGTTGCTAATCGTTTCAACTTCAACTTTTGCGGGAGGTCTCCTGACGAATACCAATCAGCACGTATTGTTTTTGAGAATGTTGGCTCGTGATGCTTCTACACAAATTGACGCAGTATATTCCAATCCGGCGGGTGTGGCTTTCATGGAAAACGGCTTCCACTTGTCACTCAACGGACAGAGTGCGTTCCAGACAAGAACTATCACTTCTACTTTCGCTCCGTTTGCAGGGTTTGGAGGAAACGCTACCAAAGTATATAAAGGGGAAGCTTCGGCTCCGTTCATTCCCAGTGTATTTGCAGTATATAAGAAGGATAAGTGGGCATTTTCGGGGAATTTTGCGGTAACCGGTGGTGGCGGTAAGGCTACTTTTAATGAAGGGCTGGGTTCATTTGAGTCATTGGTATCTGTAGTACCCGGCATGTTGGTAGCTGCGGGCAATGAAATGGTGGATAAAGGTGTTCTGCCGATTAACATTTTTAATGGAACCAATAAATACTCTGTTGACAGCTACATGCGTGGTAAGCAAATGATTTTTGGCCTTCAGCTGGGTGCCACATATAGAATCACAGATTACTTGTCTGCATTTGCCGGTGTGCGTATGAACTACGTAAGCAATGGTTACGAAGGACACATTCGTAACATTGAGGCTAACATCGGTGGTGGAGAAATGGTAAACGTGAATAAGTATTTCAGTGATTATGCCAAGCAGGCCAGAACAGCCGCAGATGCTTATCTGGCTGCAAATGATCTGGCTAATTATGCAAAATATGATGCCATTGCAAAAGAAGCAACCAAGGTTGCCGGACTGACGGCCGATAAAGAACTGGATTGTGACCAAACCGGTTGGGGAGTAACTCCTATTCTGGGTCTGGACTTTAAGATGAATAAATGGAACATCGGTGTGAAATACGAGTTTAACACCAAATTGAATGTAGAGAACAAGACCCGTATAGATAATACAGGACTGTTTGCAAATGGGGTAAATACTCCGCATGACATTCCGGCTCTGCTGACAGTAGGTGTTTCTTATGAAATTCTTCCTGTACTTCGTGCTTCAGTTGGCTATCATCATTTCTTCGATACCAATGCACGTATGGCCGATGCTAAAGATCCTGTGACCGGTCAGACTATGGGCAAACAGCATTTCATCAAACAGGGTACCAACGAGTATCTGGGAGGTATCGAATGGGATGTGTGTAAATGGGCTCAGGTAAGTGCCGGTATGCAACGTACCAAATATGGTGTGGGTGATAATTATCAGAGTGATATGAGTTTTGCAGTCAGCTCTTATTCATACGGTTTCGGTGCCGGATTCGATATTGCGAAGAACCTGAAATTGAATGTCGCTTATTTTTGGACCGATTACGATAAATATACAAAAGAGACTCCTAACTATGGGGGTACCGGAATCGCCGGAAAAGATGTCTTCACCCGTACCAACAAAGTGTTCGGTATCGGTCTCGACTATAAGTTCTGATGCAACCCTTATAGGCTAATCTTTATTTATATAAACCTCAAAAAGGGATCGGATAGACTAAATTATCCGGTCCCTTTTTTTGATATACTGCTTAATTGAATTTATCTTTGTTTTTCTAATCCCACAAGATATGAAAAACACATTTATTCTTTTCCTCGTTGCTCTGAGCTTTGTTTGCAGCTCTTGTAATCGGACTCCCTCTGTGGAAGAGCCCGATGTTCTGAAAGTAGAGTTGAAGGAAACTCCTGTTTCTGTTTCCGATTTCTTTTCTAAAGTTGAAGTGATTCCGTTGGAAACTTCGGACAGTTGTCTGCTGGCCAGAATCTTGAGAGTACGGGTTTCCGGGGATACTACTTATATATTGACTCAGGATTATCCCACCTTCAGGCATATCACGTTGATGGCTTTTGACAAGAAGGGGAACTACCTTCGTTCTATCGGGCGAGTAGGACAGGGTCCCGGTGAATATTCACAGGTTTATGATGCCGTTATCAGTGAGCAGCGGAACCGGGTATATATGTTATCTCCTTTCGGATCGATGTATACCTATCGTTTGGATGGTTCGTTTATAGACAGAAAGATATTGCCGCAGAAAATGAACTTTCAGGAGATTGGACTGACTCCGGATGGCGATCTGCTGACGTGGTCGGCGCAGAACAAGGATGACGGGGCTTGTATCATGCGGTTGGATGCCGATTCGGCGAAGTTGATCAATGAGTTCTGGTCCGATGATTTCTGGTTGAACTGGGCTTGTAGGGATATGTTCTATTCCTATCAGGGCAAAGCTTACTTTGCTCCCGCTTTTTATGAAGAGGTCTACGAACTTACGAGCGATAGCTTCCGTGTAGCCTATCGCTGGGATATGGGAGAACAGAATATAAATATAGCACAATATCATTTCAATTCGAATCCGGACACACGCAGGGAGGAGGACAGGCGGCTGAACGAATATCGTGAAACTGGTAAAATAGCCTTTAATTTCACCAATCAGTACCAAAACGGAAAGTACTATTATGCTCAATTGCTCAGCTTGGCATCCAAGCCCAAATGGAAATACACAAATCTTTTTTATCGTAAAAAGGATGGAGCTGTCTTCTATTTTGAGAAGACACGAGAGGGTATCCGAATCGATCCGGAAGTGTTAACCGAGGATTTTATGCTTTGCATCGTTCCGACAGAAGAACTGGAGAATTATAAAAGTATCCTTCCCGAGGAAGAATATCGGGTGCTGAGTAAAAGGGTAGAAGATGATAATCCCTGTGTGGTGAAATTTTATTTTTAGCCCCATCTCCGTAGGGTAACAACAGAGACGGGGCAGGGTTCGTCCTTAGACTTTTTTTACGTTAGAGTTCGGAGAGATTTATAAAAAGTTAGAACGAATATTGTACCAATGCATTCATACGGTTGGCATGGCGGGTATTGCTGCTGAAGTCTGTGCGCCAGCCCCTTAGATATTCGGCACCTACCTGCAAGTTGCTGGTTACATTCCAGAACAGGTTGGCTACCAGGTATTGGCCTTTCCGGTACATATCGGGCTCGTCGCTCGGATAGGTATGTTCCGAATAAAGACGTGACAGACTGTAAGTGCCCGATACAAAGACGTTTTTGCTGATGTTATATTGCAGCCCGGCGAACCATCCCAACATGGGGAGCGTCTGCATACGCCCTTCTTTCTCCGGGTTGGGAACGATATCCACATTCAGGTTACTCAAATCATTCAGATATTGTCCGATTCCTTTTCCGTAATTCACCTGTCCGTATACCTGCCATTTCGGAGTTACGTTGAAGGAAGTCGAAGCCTGAAGGCCGTATCCGGCTTTTGAATGTGCCTTGTTGTCCACAGAACTCGAGTAAGTCATGCTGCGTACGATAGCAGCCAGTTTCAAGTGGCTGTTGGCATTCCAGTTATACTGTGCTGAAGCGGTAAAGTCCGGCATACGCTGGGTGTTGATGGTAAGATACTGGTTCGTGGTACCGTCTACCGAAGGCATTTCGACACCGACGCCGAATTTCCAATTTTTCAGTTTGTCACACATGTAGCTCAATTGGGTGGTACGATAGAAAGCTGAGCCGTTAGGGCCGGCGAAGTCGATGGTGGGCGGTAGGGCGGCCAGGTCCATAAAGTTACCATAACTGTATCCCAGGGTAAAGCCGAGGAAGGTGGCATAAGCATTTTGCAGTTCGAAGGTTTTTCCGTCTCCACGGAAGTTGGCAGCGGTGTAAACAACGAAATCCCCTAAACGTTTGGTATGTCCCACCAGCTTCAGGAAGAGGGTGGAAGTGCTGATATCCATCTGGAACTGGTTGCGGGCACGGTCGGCAGAACCTTTGTTGGGGATCAGTGCCGGATAGAAATCCACATCCTTCACAATACCTCCGAAGTCATATTCGGCAGTTGCCCGGACATATCCACCAATACCCAGTGCGAATTTTCCTTGTCGGTCGGTCAGTACAAAGCGTGGAGCCTTCGGTTCGTGGAAACGCGGGAGGCGTGTTTCGTTCATTATCCGGATAATCTCGTCTCCGGCTTTGTTTGTCGATACAAACATCACGGAGTTCGGTTCTTCATCTTCGATGATTACTTTTTTCTGGGCATGTGCCGCTACAGGCAAGAGTCCCAGTCCGAGTAGCATAGCTACAGATCTAAAAAATGTTTTCATTATAAGTTAAGTTTTAGGTGAATTGCCCTATTGAACAACTTAAATGGGAAATGGTTGAGGGGGCGAGGGAAAAATCGCCAAATTATGCGGAAGAATTGCTATAGCATAGACCGTTTAAAATGCGAATCTTTGCATATTCGATAATTAGAAAGGAAAAAGAGCAATGGAAAAGATGAATATTACCCATAAGATAGTGGCTATGCAGCCCGAACTGGAGCATTTTGCGTATAAATTGACTGCCGACAGGGAGTCGGCCAATGATCTGGTACAGGATTGTCTGTTGAAGGCATTGGACAACAAAGAGAAATTTGTGCATACCCAGAATTTCAAGGGATGGATGTACACCATCATGCGCAATATCTTTATCAATAATTACCGTAAGTCATTGCGCGAAGTAGACATGACCGACTCTACTTATAATCTCTATGCGCAAACCATGACGGAAGGCGAGGAGGGGAACCGGTTTGAGACGATCTACGACCTGAAGGAGCTCTACAAAGTGATCAATGCCGTTCCCGAAGACCTGAAGAAGCCTTTTATGATGTTCGTGGCCGGGTTCAAGTATCGTGAGATAGCCGAGAAGATGGATTTACCGGTAGGGACTATCAAGAGCCGTCTGTTCCTGATCCGTAAAAGATTGCAGCAGGATTTGAAAGATTTCTCGTAAAGGATAACGGTTTAGGTACGTTAAGTGATCATTGTATGATGTCCTATTCTGACGGGGCATTACATTATATGTTATTCCGATAACAATATATGTAATGCCCCGTTACATATATTGTTATTTTGTCGATTAAAAAAGAATTGTTACCTTTGCCGCCCGAAAACGTATGATGCCGTGAATAACGGTCGTGTATTCTAGAACACCACGTAAAAAACAGGAATTATGAAAGAAAAAGTATCCGTACCCTTCATGTTGCTCGGCATTCTGTTCAATGTTTGCCTGATTGCAGCCAATCTTCTTGAAACCAAAGTTATTCAGGTAGGCAGTATCACTGTTACTGCCGGATTATTGGTATTTCCCATCTCTTACATTATCAACGACTGTATAGCCGAAGTATGGGGGTTCAAAAAAGCCCGTTTGATTATCTGGAGTGGCTTTGCCATGAACTTCTTTGTAGTAGCCCTCGGACTGATCGCCGTGGCATTGCCGGCGGCCCCTTTCTGGGAAGGCGAACAGCATTTTGATTTTGTATTCGGCATGGCCCCCCGTATCGTAGTAGCCAGTCTGCTGGCTTTTCTGGTCGGTTCGTTCCTCAATGCCTACGTCATGAGTAAAATGAAAGTGGCCAGTGGCGGACGTAACTTTTCCGCCCGTGCCATTTGGTCGACGGTGGTGGGAGAAACTGCCGACTCACTGATTTTCTTCCCCATAGCATTCGGAGGGCTGATTGCCTGGCCGGAACTGCTGGTGATGATGGGTACTCAAATCGTACTGAAGTCTCTCTACGAAGTGATTATTCTTCCGATTACCATCCGTGTCGTGAAAGCCGTTAAGCGAATTGACGGAAGCGATGTCTACGATACGGACATCTCCTACAATGTACTGAAGGTAAAGGATATCTGATAGGAGAATTTAAAACAACATTTTCAAGAATATAAATGATGAAAAATGATTCAGCAGTAGTCCTGTTCAGTGGTGGACAGGATTCGACAACGTGTCTCTTCTGGGCGAAGAAACACTTTAAGAAAGTATATGCGCTCAGTTTCCTGTACGGGCAGAAGCATGCACACGAAGTGGAGTTGGCCCGGGGAATAGCCGAAAGGGCAGGAGTGGAATTTCATGTAATGGATACCTCTTTTATCGGAAGCCTTGGCAGCAATTCATTGACAGATACCAGTATCTCGATGGACGAAGACAAGCCCAAAGATTCATTTCCGAATACTTTTGTGCCGGGACGCAACCTGTTTTTCCTGAGCATTGCCGCTGTCTTTGCCCGTGAACAGGGAGCTTTCCATCTGGTTACGGGAGTTTCACAGACCGATTATAGCGGTTATCCCGATTGCCGGGATTCGTTCATCAAGTCGCTGAATGTCACCTTGAACCTGGCGATGGATGAACAGTTCGTCATTCACACTCCGTTGATGTGGATCGATAAAGCCGAAACCTGGGCGCTGGCGGACGAACTCGGTGTGTTCGATCTTGTGCGGAACGAGACACTGACCTGTTACAACGGGATTCCCGCCGACGGATGCGGACATTGTCCGGCATGTAAGTTACGCAAGCAGGGACTGGAAGAGTATTTAAGTAAAAGAAACCGTTAATTATTAATAGATTATGACCGAATTGAAAGAGCAGCTTTCTTTGTTGGGAAGAAAGACCGAATATAAGCAGGATTATGCTCCCGAGGTATTGGAAGCCTTCGATAACAAACATCCTGAGAATGATTACTGGGTACGTTTCAACTGTCCGGAATTTACCAGCCTATGCCCCATAACCGGACAGCCGGATTTTGCGGAAATACGTATCAGCTACCTGCCCGATGTGAAGATGGTGGAGAGTAAGAGCCTCAAACTTTATCTGTTCAGTTTCCGCAATCACGGTGCCTTTCACGAAGACTGCGTAAACATAATCATGAAAGATCTGATCCGCCTGATGGATCCTAAATACATTGAAGTGACCGGCATCTTCACCCCTCGTGGCGGCATTTCGATTTATCCGTATGCCAATTACGGTCGTCCGGGGACGAAATACGAAGAGATGGCAACCCACCGGTTGATGAATCATGAATAGGGGATGACCCTATTCATGGTGATAGGGTCCGCCGTTCAGTATGGTCATGGCCCTGTATATCTGTTCTACAAAGATCAGGCGGATCATCTGGTGCGAAAAAGTCATTTTCGACATGGATATCTTTTCGTGTGCCGCGTCATATACCTTTTGTGAAAAGCCATAAGGTCCTCCTATAATAAATACCAGGCGTTTGTTGACGTTTACCAACTTCTTCTCCATCCAGCGGGCAAACTCCACCGACCGCATCTCTTTTCCGTGTTCGTCCAGCAACACAACCACGTCTCCCGGCTGAAGGGCTTTGGCTATCAGTTCGCCTTCCTTCTCTTTCTGTTGCTCGGGTGTCAGGCTTTTCGTATTTTTCAATTCTGGAATTACCTCCATATCGAAAGAAATGAAGTGTTTGGTACGCTCTATGTAATCGTTGATTGCAGTGATATAATGCTGCTCTACAGTCCGTCCTACGACGATAAGGGTTGTTTTCATTCAAGTGCAAACTCTTGTTTATTGCACAAAAATAAGAAAAAAATATTGTTTTTAGCATTAAATACTTACCTTTGCGTATCGATAATACTTGTGATTATGAAAAAACGGGTACTTTTATGGATGGCCGGACTCGTATTCGCTGTAACTTCGCTCTTCGCACAGGACATACCGGTGGGCGTGGTCGTTGCGTTTAAGAAAGGAAACTCCCAAGAGCTGAACAGGTATTTGGGAGAGAAGGTGAATCTGGTGATTCAGAATCGCTCGGAGAGTGTAGACAGGCAGGCAGCTGAAGGAACACTTGCCGCTTTTTTCAGTAGCAATAAGGTCAGTGGTTTTAATGTAAACCATGAAGGTAAGCGGGATGAATCGAGTTTTATTATCGGTACCCTGACCACTGCCAACGGCAATTTCCGGATAAACTGCTTCTTCCGCAGAGTACAGAACAAATATTTAATAAATCAAATAAGAATAGATAAAACCAATGAATGAGTTAATAGACAGACTGATCGATCTGGCCTTTGCCGAAGACATAGGTGATGGCGACCACACAACACTTTCCTGTATTCCCGCCACTGCAATGGGAAAATCGAAACTTTTAATCAAAGAAGCAGGCGTGTTGGCCGGCATCGAAATTGCCAAAGAAATATTCCACCGTTTCGACCCGACGATGAAAGTCGAGGTATTTATTAACGATGGTGCTGAAGTGAAACCGGGTGATGTGGCAATGATTGTGGAAGGTAAGATTCAGTCTCTGCTCCAGACAGAACGTCTGATGCTGAACGTGATGCAGCGCATGAGCGGTATTGCCACTATGACACGCAAATACGTGAAGCAGTTGGAAGGCACGAAAACACGTGTGCTGGATACCCGCAAGACTACTCCCGGACTCCGTATGCTTGAAAAAGCGGCGGTAAAGATTGGCGGCGGCGTGAATCACCGTATCGGACTTTTCGATATGATTCTCCTGAAAGACAATCATGTGGACTTTGCCGGTGGCATTGACAAAGCTATCAACCGTGCCAAGGAGTATTGCAAGGAGAAAGGAAAAGATCTCAAGATCGAAATCGAGGTGCGCAACTTCGATGAACTCCGGCAAGTATTGAGCATCGGCGGAGTAGACCGCATCATGCTCGATAACTTTACTCCCGAAAATACAAAGAAGGCTGTTGAGATGATCGGCGGAAAGTATGAAACCGAATCGTCGGGCGGCATCACGTTCGATACGCTTCGCGACTATGCCGAGTGTGGTGTAGACTTTATTTCAGTTGGTGCCCTTACCCATTCGGTGAAAGGACTCGATATGAGTTTCAAGGCATGCTGATTTCCAAACGATGAATGATCTTTAACAAGTAATGATGAACGGTGGACAATTTGTGCGTTGAGGCTGCAAGTTGTTCATCGTTTATTGTTTGAAAAAAACACTTCATCGCAGATCACATTCATCGTTCACGGTCGATCGTTTGAGGACCTTGATCGTTAAAACGATTATTTTAACTTCTTTTTTCATTTTCGTTTGCAGCATTCGCTGCATCCTTGCGTCTAATAGACAAACGACGCAGACATACGTTCGATTTTAAAAAGGCAATTGACATTGGAAAACGAGATAGAACTGATAAAGGGCTGTCGGGCAGGAAAGGATTCGGCTCGGAAGGAACTTTATACCCTATACTCGAGGCAAATGCTGGCGGTATGTTTCCGCTATACGGGCGATATGGAAGCGGCGCACGATGTACTGCATGACGGTTTCATCAAAATATTCACCAACTTTTCGTTTCGTGGCGAGGCTTCGCTCGGAACGTGGGTGACCCGGGTGATGGTGACTCAGGCACTGGATTACCTGAGAAGGCAAAAGCGGGTCAGTCAGTTGGAGGTACACGAGGAACAGATACCTGACATCCCCGACCTTCCGGAAGGAGGGGAGGCAGGGCGAATTTCCGAAGAACAGTTGATGAAGTTTGTCGCAGATCTGCCCGATGGGTGCCGGACGGTTTTCAACCTTTATGTGTTTGAAGAGAAGTCGCACAAAGAGATAGCCGATATGCTGGGTATCAAAGAGCATTCATCTACTTCGCAGTTGCACCGGGCCAAGTTTTTATTAGCAAAAAGGATTAAAGAATATAGAAACCATGAAGAAAGAAAATGATGAAATAACCGATCTGTTCCGTTCCCGTCTGGGAAATGCCGAAATGACCGTGCGGGACGGTTTCTGGGAAGAACTGAATTCTGAGATGATGGTGCGCAGCCATCACCGGAAAGTAGTTTTCTTTCGTGTAGCGGCAGCAGCTTCCGTACTGCTGGTATTGGCTGCTTCGTCGGCTGCTTTCTGGTTCTTCTCTCCGAAAGCGGAGATAGAAGAAGCTTTTACCCAAGTGGCGGTTGTCAGCGGAAATACAACACATCTGGATGGAGACGTGGTGAAACAGGATTTTACCCCTATGCGCTCCGAACCGTTTTTGGGTAAACCGGCTCCCAAGCGTTCCGGTGTTTTGGCACAATCATCGGGAGAGGAAGATGATTCGGTATCGGTTACGGTCTCCATGTCATTCAGTTTCTCTTCTACGACTACACGCAGGAGACAAAATAATCATCCGGACAAAAGTTATTGGCAAGCTGGTGGAGAAGGTGGGGCTTTGGTAAGTTCTGCTGATGGACCCCGGCCGGACGATCACACAGTTGTGGCGGACAAATCGAGGACATGGGCTGTGAAAGCTGCTGTGGGTATCGCTTTGCCTGCCGCTAACGGTAAGTACAAGATGCCCGTAACTGCCGGACTGACGGTAGAGAAAAAAATAAATAAACATTTAGCTGTCGAAACCGGTTTATTGTATTCAAACCTGCGTGCCGAACAGAATCTGCATTATCTGGGAATTCCCGTAAAACTGAATGTGACGCTGGCGGAAACTCCCAAATTTGATCTATATGCTTCGGTAGGCGGAGTTGCAGATAAGTGCATAGCGGGAGCGCCGGATAACAGTTTTAAGAATGAACCTGTGCAGCTGGCTCTGACTGCGGGCGTAGGAATGAATTATAAGATTAATGATAAACTGGCTTTATTTGCCGAACCGGGAGTAACGCACCATTTCAAGACAGACTCCAAACTGGAAACAGTACGTTCGGCGAGGCCTACGAATTTTAACCTGATTTGCGGTCTGCGTATGACCTATTAACCATTTAGTACGGATGTTATGAAAAAAACATTTTTAATGCTGCTCACACTTGTTCTGTCATTGCTTACTTGCGTAAGTTGCAGCGAAGAGACATTAGATTACAACAACCCCGATGTAGACCTTTTCGTAAGGCAACTCAAAGCGGGAAATTATAATACCAAGAGTCCGAAGGGCTTTGTAGAAGTACCTAAATTTACGGAGAAGGATATTCCGACATTGCTCAATTATGCCGAAGATCTGACTTTGATCACTTCTTTTCCGCTTCCGCCGGTGTCTGCTTATTATAGTGGCAAGGTCCGCTTGGGTGAATGTATGTTGTGGGTTGTGGAAACCATCCGGTTAGGTCATTATGCTTCGTTTGGCTGCAAAATGGTGAGAGCCAATGCCGAGAACTATGAAGGTATCTATTTCCTGACTGATGAAGAGTTGCTCGATGCTGCTGCCCGATACCGTCGCTGGTGGGAAAACAGACAGTATCCTCGTACGGCATGGACCATCGACGCATGCTTTGACGAGCCCCTTTGCGGAAGCGGATACCGTTGGTGGTAAAAAATTGAATCAGATGAAACGTATTGTCTTTCTGATGCTGTCTTTAGGGATGGCAGTGACCCTTCATGCCCAATGGACCGCGAAAGATTCGGTGAATCTGCAGCGCATCCTGAATGGCAAAGAGGATATTAAGCTGAATATGGATGCTGTGAAACAGATTGATTTCAACAGTTCGCCGACTGTTCCTAAAATGTCGAAGGAACGGCCCGGTCTGAGATTGGATGAATCGCTTCCGCAGGTATTTGAAAAGAAGAAGGTGGTGCTGACCCTCCGTCCCTATACGGCCAATACCAAATATAATTGGGATCCTATTTATCAAAAGAAGATTCGGGTAGATGCCGATACATGGAGGGGAGATCCGTTTGTCGAGTTGTATCAGACGGTTCCTTCCAACTGGGCTAAGAATGTATATGATAAAGGTATACGCAGTTCATACGAAGAGATACGTTCCAGTGGATTGAGGCATAATCTGTTTGGCGAACGTGCCAATGGAATGATGGTGCCTACGCAGAGCATGGTACATACCTCTGCCATGAAACTTGGAAAAAGCGGTGTGACCGTGAATGGAGGTACGATTGGCGGACTTGATTTAATGACCATTTTTACAAAGGACTTCTGGGACAAGAAGGGACGCAACCGGAGATCGCGCACGTTGGAGGTGCTGAAGGCTTATGGCGATTCAACAACAGTGCTGCTTCCTGAACCGATTGTGCACTGAATTTGTTAAAAGATAAACAAAGGCATCCTTGTTCCTTTTTCAAAAAACGATATAACTATGAACAGAATTTCTTCTCTTTTCGGTATTCAGTATCCCATTATTCAGGGAGGTATGGTGTGGTGTAGCGGCTGGAAGCTTGCTTCGGCTGTCAGTAATGCCGGTGGTCTGGGACTGATAGGCTCCGGTTCGATGTATCCCGACGTTTTGCGTGAACATATTCGTAAATGCCGGGCGGCTACCGACAAACCTTTCGGGGTAAATATTCCGTTGATGTACCCACAGATAGAGGAAATCATGAACATCGTGGTGGAGGAAGGCGTCAAAATCGTATTTACCTCCGCCGGAAATCCGAAAACGTGGACCGGATGGTTGAAAGAGCGCGGCATCACAGTGGCACATGTCGTTTCTTCCTCCAAATTTGCCATGAAATGTGAAGAGGCGGGAGTCGATGCCATAGTGGCTGAAGGATTTGAAGCCGGCGGACATAACGGGCGGGAAGAGACTACAACTCTTTGCCTGATTCCGGCAGTGCGTGAAGCCACCACTTTACCTTTGATTGCAGCCGGAGGCATTGGTACGGGAGAGGCGATTTTTGCCCTGATGGCGTTGGGAGCCGAAGGAGTTCAGATGGGCACCCGTTTTGCTTTGACGGATGAAAGTTCGGCAAGCGACATTTTTAAAGAGTATTGCTTGCGGCTGAACGAAGGCGATACCAAATTATTGCTCAAAAAACTCGCACCGACCCGGCTTGTGACCAATTCGTTTCGTGATAGGGTAGAGGCCGCTGAAGGACGGGGGGCTTCTGCCGAGGAACTTCGTGAACTGTTGGGTAGAGGTCGTGCCAAGAAAGGAATCTTTGAAGGAGACCTGGAGGAAGGAGAACTCGAGATAGGACAGGTTGCTGCCCTGTTCCGCCGTAGACAAAGTGTGGACGAAGTGATGAAAGAACTTTTAGAAGGATACCGGAGGGCTTCGGACAAGATACGTTCTGCCGGGTTATAAACAGTGCCGGGAGAAGCACTGCGGATTTCACCACGGGGTAATCACAGGGTAGAATAATGACGCTTAACCCTCTGTTACTCCGTGGTGAAACTCTTTTATTCTAAGTTCAATTGCTCGTATTTCAGGCCGAATACATCGGCTATCGCTCGATATACCACTTTCCCTTCTACCACATTCAGACCTAAAGCCAGCGCCGGATCTTCCTTGCATGCCTTTCTCCATCCTTTGTTTGCCAATGCTATGACATAGGGCAGAGTGGCGTTGGTCAATGCCAATGTAGAGGTGTAAGGCACTGCCCCCGGAATATTGGCTACAGCATAATGTACGATTCCATCGACTACATACGTCGGTTCACTATGAGTTGTGGGATGCGAAGTCTCGAAACATCCTCCCTGGTCGATGGCTACATCTACCAATACCGTACCCGGTTGCATCATTTTCAGCATATCACGGGTGATCAGGTGCGGAGCCTTGTCTCCCGGAATCAGTACCGAACCTACTACAAGATCCACGTCCGGCAACTCTTTTTTCAGCCTCACTTCCGAGGCATATAGTGTTTTTACATTTTTCGGTAACGTCTCGCTCAGGTAGCGAAGACGGCTCAGGTTGATGTCTGCAATTGTGACATCGGCTCCCAATCCGGCTGCCATCTGGGCCGCATTACTACCTACGATCCCTCCACCCAGGATTAACACTTTTGCCGGCTTTACCCCCGGTACACCACCCGGCAAAATGCCTTTTCCACCTTGTGGCTTTTCCAGAAAACGGGCACCTTCCTGTATGGCCATGCGTCCTGCTACTTCACTCATAGGTATCAGCAGCGGGAGAGAATGGTCGGCTTTTTCCACTGTTTCGTAAGCCAGGCAGACCGAGCCGTTCTCTATCATGGCAAGAGTCAACTCTCTATCGGAAGCGAAATGGAAATAAGTGAACAACAACTGTTCTTTGCGGATCAGTCTGTACTCCGGTGCGATAGGTTCTTTTACTTTTACTATCATCTGGGCCATAGCGTATGTCTCTTCCATAGTGGGCAGTATTTGTGCTCCTACGGCTGTATATGCCTCGTCCTGAAAACCACTGTTCTCTCCTGCGGTGTGCTGTATGTATACAGTATGTCCGCGTTTCACTAACTCGGCGACTCCCGAGGGCGTCATGCCCACACGGTTCTCGTTGTTCTTAATCTCCTTAGGTACTCCGATAATCATAACGTTACTCTATTAAGGGTTAAACATGGCACAATGTAGGAAAATTCTGCTTACGTTGTTATCCATGTAGGGATGTTTTACAGCAGAATGATAGTAGGGTGGCGGATAGGAATAAAATCCACCCTTCTGTTTTCTAATATGGCAGGAATGATGTATTTTTGCAAAGATTCCATTTTTAAGCAAACTACATGAAACAGTATATAGTTGCCTTGATGCTTGCCTGCAGCATTCAGGGACATTCACAAGATGTGAAGCAGGCTACTTTTGTTCCTCCATTTGACTTTACACTGACTCTGAGCGGCAACTTCGGAGAAATCCGGGCTAACCATTTTCATGGAGGGCTCGATTTCAAGACTCAGGGTGTCATTGGCAAACCGGTACGTGCGCTCGCCGACGGATATATTTCCCGTATTCGCGTCACCAATGGGTCGGGACATGTACTCGATGTGGTGTATAACAACGGTTATACGACAATCAACCGGCACTTGAGCGGTTTCATGCCCGATATTGCCCGGAGAGTGGAGAAATTGCAATATGAAAAAGAAGATTGGGAAGTCGAGATTGTTCCCGAGCCGGGTGAATATCCGGTGAAGGCCGGGCAGCAAATAGCCTGGAGTGGTAATACCGGTTATTCATTCGGCCCGCATCTGCATCTGGATGTGATGGAGACCGCTACCGGTGAATCGATTGATCCGATGCCCTTTTTCAAGTCGAAAATAAAAGATAACACCGCTCCCCGGGCAGAAGGAATCATGCTGTTTCCACAGCCGGGAAGTGGGGTAGTGGGAGGGAGCCCGGAACGGCAGAGCTTCCCGATAAACACAGTGCGTCCCATCGAGGCATGGGGAGTGATCGGGTCGGGCATTAAGGCCTACGATTATATGGATGGTGTGCACAACCGTTACGGAGTGCATACCGTTGTGCTTAGAGTGGACGGTACGGAAGTGTTCCGCAGTGTGGTCGACCGTTTTTCACCGGATGAAAACCGGATGATAAACTCTTGGACCTGCGGACAATATATGAAGTCGTTTATTGATCCGGGCAATACGCTCCGCATGCTTCGGGCTTCGAACGACAACCGGGGACTGGTCACCATTGATGAAGAGCGGGATTATAAGTTTGAATACGAATTGAAGGATGCTTTCGGCAATACTTCCCGCTACCGTTTTACGGTGCGTGGAAAGAGACAGCCGATTCAGCCGCTTGGGCATCGGGAGAAATATTTCTTTGCCTGGGATAAGACGAACTTTCTGCAAGAACCCGGATTGACCCTTACCGTTCCCCGGGGAATGTTATACGATAATGTGCCTCTCAACTACGAAGTGCATTCCGATAGTGGGGCGATAGCCTATACTTATCAGCTGAATGACGAGAAAGTGCCGTTGCACGGGGGATGTGAGTTGCGTATCGGTCTCCGACGTCAGCCGGTTGCCGACAGCACCAAGTATTATGTGGCACGTGTCACTCCCAAAGGAAGTATGTACAGTGCCGGAGGTACTTACGAGGATGGATTTATGAAGACCCGAATCCGTGAATTGGGAACTTATACGGTTGCTGTAGACACAGTGCCCCCCGAAATTACCCCGGTAGGTAAGAATACCTGGGGCCGTAATGGGAAGGTCGTTTACAGGTTGAAGGACAAAGAAACCGGCATCCGTGCCTATCGTGGAACTATCGATGGAAAATTTGCCTTGTTCGGACGACCCAACTTGACCAAATCCCATTGGGAGTGTAAGCTCGATCCTAAGCATGTCAAGAAGGGGGTACGTCACACCGTAGTAATGACTGCGACAGACGATTGCGGAAACGAAACAACGGTTCGAGACACCTTTGTCTGGTAGCTTTCCGGATAAAGACAGAATAAAGACAATGTATTAATAATTTATTATATGAAAAGAATCTTTCTCTTTGCCGCTCTTCTGACTGCGGCAGTGGCGGAAACCTTCGCCTGTACTAACTTAATTGTCGGCAAGAATGCGTCTACTGACGGTTCAACCATCGTTTCCTATTCGGCCGACTCGTACGGACTTTTTGGCGAGCTGTATCACTATCCGGCAGCCACATATCCCAAAGGCACCATGATGGATATTCACGAATGGGATACCGGCAAGTATCTGGGACAGATCGAACAGGCACGCCAGACTTATAATGTAATCGGTAATATGAACGAGTTTCAGGTAACCATCGGTGAGACGACTTTTGGAGGCCGTCCCGAATTGGTGGATACGTTGGGAATTATCGACTACGGAAGCCTGATTTACGTGGGTTTGCAACGTTCGCGTACTGCCCGTGAAGCCATCAAGGTGATGACTGAACTGGTGCAGGAATACGGATATTACAGCAGTGGCGAGTCGTTCACCATTGCCGATCCCAATGAAATATGGATTATGGAGATGATAGGTAAAGGTCCCGGCATCCGGGGAGCCGTATGGGTAGCTGTCCGAGTGCCGGACGACTGCATTTCGGCACATGCCAATCAGTCGCACATCCATCAGTTCGATATGGCTGACAAGGCCAACTGCATGTATTCTAATGACGTTATTTCTTTTGCCCGCGAAAAAGGATATTTCAGCGGTGTGAACAAAGACTTCAGCTTTGCCGATGCTTATGCACCGCTCGATTTCGGTGCCCGCCGTTTCTGTGAAGCCCGTGTGTGGAGCTACTTCAATATGTTTACCGACCAAGGTGAAGCCTATCTGCCTTATATCCAAGGAAAGACCAATGACCCTATGCCTCTGTTCGTAAAGCCGAAACGCAAACTCTCCGTTCAGGATGTAAAGAATGCCATGCGCGACCATTATGAAGGAACCGCCCTCGACATCAGCAATGATTTTGGTGCCGGACCTTATAAAACACCTTACCGCCTCTCTCCGCTGACTTTCAAGGTAGGCGACCAGGAGTATTTCAATGAGCGTCCCATCTCTACACAACAGAGCGGTTTCGTTTTTGTGGCTCAGATGCGTGCCAATCTTCCCGATGCTGTAGGCGGTGTGCTTTGGTTTGGTACGGATGATGCCAACATGACTGTTTTCACTCCCGTATATTGTTGTACTACCAAAGCTCCGGTATGCTATACGCGTGTAGACGGTGCCGATTACATCACCTTCTCTTGGAACTCCGCTTTTTGGATTTTCAACTGGGTGGCCAACATGGTATATCCCCGCTACGATTTGATGATCGGCGATGTACGTGCTACGCAGAACGAACTTGAAACCACCTTCAACGAGGCACAGGAAGGTATTGAAGCAGCTGCTGTTAAGTTGTACGAGAAGAATCCGGAAACGGCTGTGAAGTTTCTGACCAACTATACCGACATGACAGCGCAAAGCACTTTCAATACTTGGAAACGCTTGGGCGAATTTATCATTGTGAAGTACAATGATGGTGTCATCCGTAAGATGAAGGACGGCAAGTTCGAGCGTAATGCCATTGGTCAACCCGCAGGCGTGGTACGTCCGGGCTATTCAAAGGAATTCCTTGAAGAGTATGTGAAGCAAACAGGAGAACGCTATAAGGTAACCGAATAATCGCTTCCAAAGAGTTTTCTGATTAAAAGATAGGAATTTCAAACTTATTCTTTTACATTTGTATTTTAAATAAACTAATTATTAATCTCTAAAATATAGATAGAACCATGGGGAATGAAGAACTAATCAAACAGGTGACTGAGAAAGCCGAAAAGTGGCTGACCCCGGCGTATGATGCCGAAACTCAGGCTGAAGTGAAACGCATGCTGGAGAACGAAGATAAGACAGAATTGATCGAGGCCTTTTACAAAGATCTCGAGTTTGGTACGGGCGGACTCCGTGGGATCATGGGCGTAGGTACCAATCGTATGAACATCTATACTGTCGGAGCTGCTACCCAGGGACTCTCTAACTATCTGAACGCAAACTTTAAAGATATGAAACAGATTTCGGTTGTAGTCGGATACGATTGCCGTAACAACAGTTCTCTGTTTGCCAAGATCTCTGCGGATATTTTCTCGGCCAATGGCATTAAGGTATATTTGTTCGAAGAGATGCGTCCCACTCCGGAGATGTCTTTTGCCATCCGTCATCTCGGTTGCCAGAGCGGCATTATCCTGACTGCTTCACACAACCCGAAAGAATACAACGGTTATAAGGCTTATTGGGACGACGGTGCGCAAGTACTGGCTCCGCACGATAAGGGCATTATCGATGAAGTGAATAAGATTGCTTCTGCTGCCGATATCAAGTTCCAAGGTAACCCGGATCTGATTCAGATCATCGGAGAAGATGTCGATAAGATATATCTGGATATGGTGAAGACTGTTTCTATCGATCCTGAAGCGATCGCCCGCCATAAAGATATGAAGATTGTATACACTCCGATCCACGGTACAGGCATGATGCTGATTCCGCGTGCACTGAAGATGTGGGGATTCGAGAACGTATATACCGTGCCCGAGCAGATGATTAAGGACGGTAACTTCCCGACAGTTGTCTCTCCGAATCCGGAGAATGCGGAAGCTTTGACGATGGCTCTTAATCTGGCTAAAGAAATTGATGCCGACCTTGTAATGGCTTCCGACCCGGATGCCGACCGCGTAGGTATCGCTTGTAAGAACGATAAAGGCGAATGGGTATTGATTAATGGTAACCAGACTTGTCTGATGTATCTTTATTACATCATCACTCAATATAACAAACTGGGCAAAATGACCGGTAATGAATTTTGTGTGAAAACTATCGTTACTACCGAACTGATCAAGAAGATTGCCGATAAGAATCACATTGAGATGCTCGATTGCTACACCGGTTTCAAATGGATTGCCCGTGAAATTCGTTTGCGTGAAGGCAAGAAGAAATACATCGGCGGTGGTGAAGAAAGCTATGGCTTCCTGGCTGAGGACTTTGTTCGTGATAAAGACGCTGTTTCTGCTTGCTGCCTGATTGCCGAAGTGGCTGCTTGGGCCAAGGATAACGGAAAGACTCTGTATCAGTTGCTGATGGACATCTACGTTGAATATGGATTCTCTAAGGAATTTACTGTAAACGTTGTGAAACCGGGTAAGAGCGGTGCGGAAGAGATTAAAGCCATGATGGAGAATTTCCGTGCTAACCCTCCGAAAGAGTTGGGTGGTTCGAAAGTGGTTCTGTCGAAAGATTACAAGACTCTGAAACAAACCGATGCAGCGGGCCATGTGACTGACATCGATATGCCGGAACCATCGAATGTACTGCAATATTTCACAGAAGACGGTGGAAAAGTATCTGTTCGTCCGTCAGGAACGGAGCCGAAGATCAAATTCTATATCGAAGTGAAAGGTGAGATGGGATGCCGCAACTGTTTTGCTACTGCCGATGCAGAAGCTACTGAAAAAGTAGAAGCAGTGAAGAAGTCACTGGGTATTTAAAGGAGCTATTTTAAATACTCTTTTGACGGATACTTAGCATCGTATAAATGTATCCATAATATTATTGGAATGCCTTGTCCTTCATTGGATGGGGCATTTCTTTTGGGAATATTCTCTAAAAAGCCGAGGACTTGTGCAGTGCCTTCCACTCGGACAATGTCTCCTATCCGCGTGCTGATTTTTCCCGTTTCTACAATGATAGGGAGAGTGACAGGGAAACGATCACTGTCGTTTTCCTGGATAAATAGTTCTCAGGACCTGGCGAGAACTTATTTTTTCCATCGAATGCAAACCGACAGTCAATTACTTGGGTACTGTCATAGAGGGATGTGCTGTGAATTGTTTTTTAATTATACTTTCTTCTTTGTATTTTATTTATTCGGCTGAAGTTCTATTTCTATATTTTTACGGTACTTTTAGTCGTAGTCCAAAGGTCTTTAACTTAGAGATATTGCCTGAGACACTTATATAACTTTGCGACTTGAGGTGCTGATATATTCATAACATTACTTTAGAATATGAACTCTTATTTGCACTTTATCCTTGATGCTGAATCAGTCTAGGTTCAGAAGATCTATTAGAATATAACTAATAGAAGTATGGCCTTCTCCGTCAGTGAGTATAAATCTGTTTTTTCACGAGTATGTATCCTCCATCCTAAAAAAGTGGTTAATGTGTTGATAGTATATAAGTAAAGTTTTTTGCAAATTATAAATGATAATTAGCCATTTTACTATCATAATATATAATATTATATATTAAAATCCTTTTAAATGTTCTTTGTTTAATAATTAATTTGTGACCTTCGCACGTCAAAGATACACAACGAAATGAAGGAGTCTTGTGCGATGTTTATGAAAATATTTTTAGAACCTTTTAATCCTATGTAATGCATATTAAGACTAATCCGAAAGATAAAATATCTTTTAATCAGCTATATAATGATTATCAGACACGTTTTTTGAATTTTGCTAATACCTATGTCAGAGATTGGGATGTAGCGGAAGATATAACAACAGAGGCGTTAATTTATTATTGGGAAAACAGAAATACTTTATCTGAAGTATCCAATATTCCTGCATATATACTTACCATCATAAAAAACAAAAGTCTTAATTATCTTCGTCATTTGCAGATACGGGAAGAACATTCTGAAAATATTAGAAAATATATTGAGTGGGAACTCAATGCACGTATCGTTTCTTTAGATGCTTGCGAACCTTATGAACTTTTAGTCAAAGAGATGCAAGAGCTGATTCAGCAAACTTTGGATAAACTGCCGGAGCGTACACGCAAAATATTTATTTTAAGCCGTTATGAAAACAAATCGTATAAGGAGATTGCTGCTCTAATGAATATGACAACCAAAGGTGTAGACTTTCATATTTGTAAAGCTTTAAAGGCATTACAGATTAACCTAAAAGATTATTTTCCATTATTTCTTTATTTTTTGATGAAATTTCACTAGGATACCTTTCCCATGAAGTGCCTTATACATAAAGGGACATTAATACATTGTCATGGACAAAGATTTACTATATAATTTTTATAAAGGAAAGGTTTCCATGGAAGAAGGACAAAGGGTCAAGGCTTGGGTAGAAGCATCAGACGAAAACGAGCGCGCTTTCTATAGGGAACGTAAAATTTTTGATGCCTTGATGCTTAATAATCCGCTTCCGGTAAAGAAAACCTCTTTTTTCAATTTTACACATTATAAAAAAATAGAGTGGCTGAAAATTGCCATGGCTGTAATATTAACATTTCTGCTTAGTTATTTCTATCAGGAGTATAAAGCCGGTCTGGATTCAGTGGCAATGAGTACGATTTCTGTTCCTGAAGGACAAAGAACCAATGTCACATTACCCGATGGTAGTAATGTTTGGTTAAATGCATGTACAACGATACAATATCCGACTTCTTTTAACAGCCGGGAGCGTTTCGTTATACTAAAAGGAGAAGCTTATTTTGATGTGAAAAAGAATAAAAGCAGACCGTTTATAGTGCACACAGATGCTTATAGCATCGAAGTATTAGGTACGAAGTTTAATGTGGATGCATATCCGGAAACAGAAAAATTTGAAACTACATTGATGCATGGCAGTGTTAAGGTCACTTTGAAAGCAGATTCATCGCAAACAGTAATATTAAAGCCTGATCATAAATTGTCATTAGAAAAAGGACGGTTTGTAATGACTAAAGTGGAAGATTATAATCCTTATCGATGGAAAGAAGGGCTTATCTGTTTCTCTGACGAATCTTTTCCTAATATTATGAAAGACTTTGAAAAGTATTACGGAGTGAAAATAGTGATAGAGAATAAAAATGTATTGCAGATTAATTTTACGGGGAAATTCAGACAAACCGACGGAATAGATTATGCGCTTCGTATCTTACAAAAAAATATAGATTTCCAATATGAGAAAGATAATGAAAAACAAATTATCTATATAAAATAAAGTATTAATTCTTAAAAGCGAAATGCCTATGAAAAATGATCTAAGTTAACCTATTGAGAATGCCGATAGGTGTTCCCGCACCTACCGGCATAAGAAATCAACACAATTTTTTATTAAAAATGTATCAATTTAAAATCTATACAAAGGTATGAAAAATAACACTTTGTCGGGGTCATATTACCCTAAAAATCCCCAAATAAAACATTTTTTTAGAATTATGAGAATTACATTGTTCCTATTGATGGCATGTGTTTTTTCTTTATATGCCGGAAATTCCTATTCTCAAAATACAAGAGTTAGTTTTGCCGTGGATAATGTAGGACTCAATAAGGTCCTAGAGGAGATAGAGAGTCAGACGGATTATCTTTTTATTTATAATAGTCAGATAAATGTAAATAAGCTAGTTACTATTAAGGCAAATAAGCAGACGGTTTCAAAGGTATTGGATCAAATATTACAGAACACTGGTATTGAATATAAATTGGAAGGCTCGCATATTATATTAGAAAAAAAAGTAGAAGAAGTTCACAATAGCTCGTCCGCCGTTCAGCAACAGCAAACTAAAAAGATAACCGGAAAAGTTGTCGATAAGACAGGAGAGGCTATTATTGGAGCGAATGTCAAAATACAAGGTACAGATAAAGGAACTATTACTGATCTCGATGGTAATTTTATCTTGGAGGTTGCTCCAAAGGATGTGCTTGCTATCAGTTACATAGGCTATTTGGATACGAAAGTTCCCATGACCGGGCAAAAACAGATCCATGTGGTGTTGTCTGAGGATAATAAAATGTTGGACGAAGTCGTTGTAATTGGTTATGGTACTACTTCTACACGCAAGATGGCGTCTGCTGTTACAGCCGTGAAAGGTGAGAAACTACAGGACTTGCCATTTAATAGTGTAGCAGCTTCACTGGCCGGACGTGCAACAGGTGTTATTGTACAATCATCAGGTGGTGAACCGGGATCTGCCCCTTCCATCTCGATCCGTGGCGGTGGCGCACCTGTCTATGTCATAGATGGTGTTATTTCCGATGCTTGGGATTTCAATACGTTGAATCCGAATGATATCGAAAGCCTTTCAATTCTAAAGGATGCAGCATCTCTGGCTGTTTATGGTTCACGGGCTGCCAATGGTATCGTGATGGTGAAAACCAAACAGGGAGGTAAGGGAAAGACAGCGGTGAATTATACGTTTAATGCTGAATTCAGCCAACCTACCAAATTACTGAAAAAGACTCGTGGTTATGACTATGCTTACAACCAAATGCTTGCCGGTATCAATGATGGTTTGGACGAGGCAGATTTACCTTTTAATCAGGAAGTATTGGATATCATTAAAAATCAGTCAGATCCTTATACATCCGGACACGCCGATACAGATTGGCTGGGAGAAGGATTGAAAACTGTTGCTCCTCAATACAAGCATACGGTATCATTGAGTGGAAGTGGCAATAAGGTGAATTACTATATTTCTCTGGGTATGCTCAATCAAGGTAGTATCTATACTTCGAATGCATTGAACTATGACCGTTATACAGTTCGCAGTAATGTTAACACGACTTTTGATAAGATTGGTTTGAAGGTCAGCCTGAATCTGAACGGAGCTTATGAAAAAAAGGAATACCCCTCTTTCTCAGCGGCAAAGATCTGGGAAGATCTTTATAACCAGTCTCCGCTGAATCCGGCTTACAATAAGGATGGTACTTATGCCGCAGTTACCGACCATCCGTTGGCGGAAATGGACAAGCGTTCGGGATATAACAGGAACTATGGCAAATTCATAAATACCCAAGTGGCTGCAGACTGGACATTGCCTTGGTTAAAGGAGTTAACCTTGGGTGCTATGTTCAACTATCGTCTGAACGACTCACATGTGAAGAAATTCAGTACCAAGGCTCCTCAGTATTACGCAGATGGAGCTGTATATCCAATAGGTAAACCGACATTGAATGAAGAAGGCTATTGGGGAGAGTCCTACAATTTCGAAGTAAGTGCCGCTTATGTGAAAACTTTTGCCGAAAAGCATACGATTGATGCTAAATTCGTTTATAATGTTGCAGAAAATACTGGATGGAATTTTAATGCATATCGTGGGGAATACTTATCTACGGTTGTGGACCAGCTATTTGCCGGTGCAGCAGATACGCAGCAGAATGGCGGCAATTCGGATGAAGGAGGACGTATGGGATTGGTAGGCCGTTTGAAATATGACTTTATGAATCGGTATATCGTGGAAGGTAGTTTCCGTTACGATGGATCGGATAACTTCACTCCAGGACATCGTTGGGGATTCTTCCCCTCCGGAGCGGTGGCGTGGGCCATCAGTGAAGAACCTTTCTTCAAAGAGTGGGATCAACATGTATTCGATTTGCTCAAGCTACGCGCTTCTTATGGACAGACCGGTACGGAAAATGGAGTAAATCGTTTCGGCTATCTTTCTACCTATAGTCTGGATGAGAAAAAAATAGTGATCGGGGGAAAACTGCAATCAGGATTTAGTGAAGGGGCTTTGGTGTCTCCGGAACTGCTGAGCTGGTATCAGGTGAATTCCTTTAACCTGGGATTGGATATGGCTTTCTTCAATAATCGCTTGAAAGGTACCTTTGATTATTTCTATTACGTAACCAAAGGTGGTTTGATGAGTCCGGGAGACCGTTATACAACTCCTTTGGGTAAACCTTTACCACAAATAAAATCGAATAGCGAACAACGTCGCGAAGGTGTGGAGTTGACAATGCGCTGGTCAGATACGACTCCGCGTAAATTCACTTATGAAGTAGGGTTCAATATGACCTACTTTAATAGCCTGTGGAAAGTGAAAGCGGATGAAGCATTATCTGACTTGATGAATCCTTACAAACGTCAAACACATCAGACCGATTACTATGGGTTGGGATACATAGATACAGGACTTTATCAAAACAAAGAGGATATCCTGAACTCTCCCCGAAGATTGGGATCTACCCAAACTAAGCTCGGAGACATTGGTTATACGGATGTGAACGGTGATGGTAAAATAGACGGTGAAGACCAGGTACGTATCGGAAAGCCGACAATGCCTCACTTTACTTATGCCTTTGATTTTTCTTTGGGTTATGAAGGATTCACTTTGTCCGGTTTACTTTATGGGACAGGTGAACGCTACATGACTTTTGGCAATCGTTATCAGTCAGGTGAAGGAAAATACCTGTATTATGAAAACCAGTTGAATTATTGGAGACCGGACAATACAGGTGCGGATTTTCCTAGAATTTCGATCAGTTCCGGTGTAAACGGAAATAATAATAAGGCAGGATCGACTTTCTGGATGCGGAATGCATCATATCTTCGTCTGAAGGATTTGCAGTTGAGCTATGACTTTAAATATAAATACCTGAAAAAATGTGACTGGTTGCAGACGTGTCGTGTGAATCTGAGTGGTAGTAATCTTTTCACTATTTCAGGTGTTAGCAAATTTTTCGATCCGGAAACATCAAGTACCAGCGGCGACGGCTATCCTGTACAAAGAGTTTATTCAATTGGTGTAACAATAGGTTTTTAATAGGGAGGAATACATATGAATAAGATAAAGAATTTATTTGTAATTATACTATTTGCCTTGGTCGCCTTTTCCTGCAGTGATATATTGGACAAGGGACCGCTTGACAAATATTCGGAAAATGATGTGTGGAAAAGTACTGACCTGACACAAGCATTCATTTATACTGCGTTGGCAAATGCTACGAATATGATGGTTTGGAAAGACAATTGGACGGATAATGAAGCTATCATGGAAGATGGGCGGGATGTGAATGCAGAATTGATAGACCGTTATTATGATGCCGGATGGAATAAGTATGAAGATATCCGTCGTTGCAATATGGTGTTGGCACGTGTTCCGGAAGCACCCTTTACGAATGCGGAAAAGGCTAATTTTATAGCACAGGCTAAGACGATACGTGCTATGATTTATTTTATGCGTGCCCGCTTGTTCGGTAAACTAATGTTAGTAAAAGAACTTATTGATCCGGAAGCGGATATGAAATTCCCTCGTACGGCTACAGTGAAAGAAACTTATGATTTCATACTGAACGACCTCAGGGAGGCTGCTCCTGATCTGCCTGTAGATGCTCCGTCCGGTGCATTGTCACGCGGTGTTGCCTACGCATTGTTGGGAGAAGCAGCTTTGCATGGGGCTGCATATATTGAGAATGGACAGGAGGAGTATTACCGGATAGCGGCAAAGGCCTGTGAAGATCTGTTTGCACTGGACAAATACTCACTGGATGGTAACTACGCCGGTATGTTCAATGATTACGATCATTCATTGGCTTCGAGCGAGATAATCCTGGCACAATGGAGAAGTGCTGAAAATACGAACTTTTCAGATACGTGGATGCAGAGATTGGTACCTAATATTGATCCCTCTAAATTGATTGCCGATGTGCAGGCAAAGTATCCCTTGGTAGAGGAGATGGCAGGTTGGCCGCAAAGATTTCCTTCTGTTGATTTGGTAAATGATTATCTTGTAGTTGATGAGGATGGAAAAGCCAAAGAGTGGGACCAGACTTCTTATTATAAGAAATTCCTGGTTGACGGAGGGACGGTTGAAGATGCTATTTACAAGAATCGTGATAAACGATTCAAAGCTTCTATCGTTTACGACGGATGTTCTTATTTCGCTAATAGGGTGTGGCTTCGTGAGGGAGGTAATCTTTATTATACTTCTAAAACGACAGAATTCTGGGGAATGCCGGTATCAGGATATGTTTATCGGAAATGCGTTTATGAAGCCAAACGTTTGCTGAACTCGGAAAAAACGGATTATCATTATACTTTGTTACGTTTGGGACGCTCTTATCTGAATTATGCGGAAATAAAGTTGCGCCAAGGTGATAAGGAAACGGCTATTGACTATATCAATAGGACGAGGGTAACTCATGGCGGTTTGCCGGAATTGCAAAAATCCTTATCACTGGAAGATACCTGGAAAGAGTATAAACGTGAACGCCGTATAGAACTGGTCAGTGAAGGCGACCGATACTGGAGTGTACTTCGTTGGGGTAAGGCCGACGGTCTGGAGGTTGTTCCGGAACTGACAGTTGAACAGAAGTTCATGAAAATAGCTCCTGATGGAAAATCTTTTGAGATAATTCCGATACCCATTTACCAAAGTGATAATGAGCGTACTTTTACCAAGAAACATTATTTGTTCCCTGTACCTCAAGGACAACGTGATCTGAATCCAAATCTGGACCAGAACGAGGGGTGGTAGTAGAAAAATGCTGGACGTCTAATAATTAAAGTATTACGAATATGAAGAAACTTATAAATACTGTTTTGTTACTATTTCTAATAGGTACCGTTTCATCGTGCCTGAAATCAGGATTGGATGATTTAGAGGCCTATAATGAGGCTGAAATTACTAATTTGAACTTTGAATACCGTTGGTGGGATGAGGCTAAGGATCAGATGGCTGTTAAAACACTCAACATTGAAAAACAAATTTCGAAAGACGACAATCTGATTACCTGTAAGCTGACGGTTCCAACGGCCAGTGGTAGTTTTACAGATGCTGTCAGGCAAAATGTATCATTAAGTAATCTTATTGCTTATATAGATCTTTCTACTGCTGCTAGAATTATGCCCTTAAACGGAGCGCCTAAGTTGGGTAGTCCTGGCGATTTTTCAGCTAAGGAGTTTAAATATCAGGTGACTGCTGCCGACGGTACGAAAAGAGAGTGGACAATAAAGATTACGGATTTTGTGAAATAAGAATAACGATTGAGGTTATTCGGATTACTGATTGAAATGATGAAGGAAGATATTTGAGAATATTTTCCTTCATCTGTTATTATATTATTTAGTGAAATTAATAAAAGAAGAACTATGAACAAACCCTATTTTATTGCATTTTTACTCTCTTTAGCTTTATGGACAGTCATTCCTTCTGTTTTTGCCGGAGATGTTGTTTTAAAAGTATTTGAAGGGAAACCACGTATCAATTCTCCTCATATCATAGGTAATTATCCTTCAACTCCATTTATCTTTTATATTCCGACTTCCGGTCAGCGACCGATGCAGTGGAGTGCGGAAAAACTCCCCGAAGGACTGGAATTGGATTCCAAGACTGGCATTATTAGTGGAGTCATGACTTCCAAAGGAGATTATACTGTAACCCTGAAGGCTGAGAATGCATTAGGTGTAAGTGTGAAACAATTGGTCATCCGCATTGGTGATGAATTATTATTAACTCCTCCAATGGGCTGGAACAGTTGGAATACTTTCGGACAGCATCTGACTGAAGAATTGGTCTTGCAAACCGCGGATGCGATGATAACGAACGGAATGCGTGATTTAGGATATTCCTATATCAATATAGATGACTTTTGGCAGTTGCCGGAACGGGGGGCTGACGGACATCTGCAGATTGATAAAACTAAGTTTCCACGTGGGATAAAATATGTAGCTGATTATCTGCACGAGCGTGGGTTTAAATTGGGAATTTATTCGGATGCCGCCGAAAAAACTTGTGGCGGCGTTTGCGGTAGCTACGGATATGAAGAAACAGATGCAAAAGATTTTGCCTCTTGGGGAGTTGACTTGTTGAAATATGACTATTGCAATGCTCCTGTAGATAGGGTAGAAGCCATGGAGCGATATGCGAAAATGGGAAGGGCACTACGGGCTACCAATCGTTCGATTGTCTATTCAGTGTGTGAGTGGGGACAGCGTGAACCTTGGAAATGGGCGAAGCAAGTGGGTGGACATTTATGGAGAGTATCAGGAGATATCGGTGACATTTGGTATCGAGATGGAAATCGTGTTGGTGGATTACATGGTATATTGAATATCCTTGAAATCAATGCTCCTCTGAGTGAATATGCCGGTCCATCCGGTTGGAATGATCCGGATATGTTAGTGGTCGGAATAGATGGAAAGAGTATGAGTATTGGTTATGAGTCGGAAGGATGTACTCAGGAACAATATAAATCCCATTTTAGCCTGTGGTGTATGATGGCTTCTCCTTTACTTTCCGGAAACGATGTACGGAATATGAATGATAGTACATTAAAAATCTTGTTGGATCCTGATTTAATAGCCATTAATCAGGATGTGTTAGGTAGGCAGGCAGAACGCAGCATTCGTTCGGATCATTATGATATTTGGGTAAAGCCGTTGGCAGATGGACGTAAAGCTGTGGCTTGCTTTAACCGGGCAAGCTCTCCGCAAACTGTGATATTGAATGAAAATACGATTGCCGATTTGTCATTCGAGCAGATATATTGTTTGGACAGCCATTTGACAAAGAGTGGTAGTGATTCAAAGGAACTGATAGTAAAACTGGCCCCATATCAATGTAAGGTCTATATTCTCGGTAAAACGGATTGAAATCATCTTGGTTCATTAAATATTTAATAGTCACTTATGCCGCAAATTTAATTCTGTCTTTCCATTGCTTTCGATTTATTTCCTAAACAGGGCTGAATGTCCAATACGGAAATAAATCGTTGCAGGAGAAAGCAGTTGCGCTAAAGTTCTTTCACAGAAACTTTTTAATTCCGTGTCGGTTGAGAAATACAACTTGCGCATTTTCTCCTTTTTACCTTTCCCTGATCCATAATGATAAAGAACGATTTGAACCGGATGGTCCCGATTTGTTTGCTTTTTAATTAGCTTCAATCTTAATGTGATATTATCTATAGGACAAACTATCGGTTTTTAAGCTGATCATTGCGTGGAACGTACTCTTTGAATAATAGACAGGTTAATGGGATATCTGTTTGCACTTGCCCAATTGGTAACCTCACCTCTTTTAACATTTTATCTTCTTCGTCTTCTTTTGCTTTCTTTAGGGAGTAGGGGTCAATCATTCTTGAGGATATATTGTTCTTACTGCAACATCTAAACTTAAAAACGTATGAAAGATCTTGTGTCCGGCATCCGGTATGATGCCTCTAATGTGATTAGTCAGGCTATAGGGCCAAGTAAAGAATTTTGCATGGGATATTTAAATCCCGGCGTTGTGGGTGGTGAAGGATATATTTCGACTATGAAATTGTCAGTCGGCACAGTCGACGTGAAAGACCTCGATGCAATAACCGAAAGGATTGTAGCGAAGGATCGTTGTGAGAAGAACGATGCGTATCTCGGGCAAGTCAACCTGATGAAAGCCTCGTCTTTTTGCGGACAGAATGGAGCCATCTGGGGATTTGACCTGGCGATGCACGATGACATTGCCAAAAGGAAAGAGATGCCTATCTACATGCAGGCGCAACCCGAAGGAGCGGACATCCCTGTTTATAATATCCGTCCGTTGCTGGAGGCAACCGAACGTCTGTTCGGCCGTGCCAAAGAGCGCCGTTTCCCTGTACTTCCGGGAGCTTACGTACCGGGAGGTAGCAGAAAAGTTGTGGCATGCGGTCCTGTATGGGTATGGTCTGTAATCGGTCTGGCCATTCTGAAAGACCGTAGTAAAGGAGCTTGCCTGTTTGTAAAGGATGCAGGTACTTATGGAGACGATTCGACAACAGAAGGTGAAGCCATCGGTTTTCTGGAAGGTATACTCCGCAAAGCGACCAACAGTATTGCCCTTTGCGGTGAAGATCAGGATGTGATCTACGACCGTATTTACATCGGTTATAAATATACATTTGTAGAACCCGGTCAGGTAGGTTGTGCCCTGTCGTGCACTCCTGCCGTTTATATGGCGCAAAATGCTATTCCTGCCGATATGAAACCGGCCGATCTTTGCCAGATGACTATCAGTGACTGGGAAGAGAAGCTAGGTCTGGAAGAGTTGACAATCTTCGAATAGAAGTTTTGTAATCAAATACAAGCTACGGACAGGTACACAGGTTTATGATCCTGAGGACGGGTTTCTTTTCGATTCGTCCCTGGTTGTTCGTTTGTGGTAGGTGTACCTTCCGTAGCTTGTTCTGTTTTTATTGTTGTGCGATCCACCAGTCGATCATCTTACGTGCCAGACTGAGTTTGCGGGGAAGTTCCGGCAAGTGATCCCTGGTATAGAAGTTCCCGGAGCTGAGCTCGTCATCTTGCAGGTGGATGTCACCACCGGCGTAGTCGGCGATAAATCCCACCATCAGTCCGCTCGGATAAGGCCAGGGCTGACTGCCGAAATAACGGATGTTTTTCACATCGAGCCCGGTTTCTTCTTTTACTTCCCTTGCCACACACTCTTCCAATGTCTCGCCTGTTTCGAGGAATCCGGCTACCAGGCTATTGAAAGTACCTTTAAAGTTGCGGGCATGTACCAATAACAGGGAGTCTTCTTTGCGCACCAATACCAGGATAGCTGTTGAGATGACCGGATAGATTTCTCTGCCACAATTCGGGCATTTCTTCATAATGGGTTCTTTCTGTACCAGCGGAGTTCCACAAGTGGGGCAGAAACGGTTGCTGCGGTCCCAGTAGAGAATTTCGTGAACCTTGCCTGCGGCCTGATAGTGTTCCGGAGACAAGTAATCATAAGAAGCGCGCAATCCTATCTGCATGTATTCCGGAGTTTCGGCTATCGGAGAGTCTGTGTAGAAAGCTTTGCATACCATGCCCGTTGCCGTGGTGATGGTGTGTACGGTTATTCCTTCCGGAGTGGTGACAGGGGCATTCTTGCCCGTGGGGATGGAAAAAGCATTGTCGTTCTTTTCCAACAGTAACTGATCTTGGTAAAAGATGAACCACCGGTAGTTGGTTTCTGTATTTATCATTTTGGGATTATTCTTTTTAAACGGTGCAAAATTATAAAAAGATACTCTTTCTGATGCCGGTTTCCTTTGCAAAATATTCATCATGTGATACAAGCAGTACACTGCCCGTATAGTTCCGAACGGTAGCTGTGATGATTTCGATACTTTGTATATCCAGATTGTTGGTAGGCTCGTCCAGGATAAAGAGGTCGGGCGTGTTGTTACTAATCATCAGGCAGCAGAAAGCGAGTCGCATTTTTTCGCCTCCACTGAGTTGGATGCAAGGTTGATCCCAGCTCGTTGCCGGGAAGAGAAAGCGATTCAACCTGATTTTTATTTCGTGCTCCGGCAGGGCACGTACATTGAATGATTCTGCTTGTTGAAGCACCGTCAGCTGGTTGCAGATGATGGAATATTCCTGATTCAGATAGACATAACTGAACCCGGCGCGTTCCAGTGTACCCGATGTTGGCAATAGGTCACCCGTAACCAATTTCAATAAAGTCGTTTTGCCGCTTCCATTGTCTCCTTCGATTCGTATCCGGTCGCCACTCTTCAGTTGAAAGCAGAGTGGAACCTCCCATAAAGGCGAATTTCCATAAGAAAAGTTTATTTTATGGGCAGTCAGCAATGTTTTTCCCGTATGTAAGGCGGAAGCATGGAAGTCGGTTTTAAGCAAAGTATTTTCGGCCAGCCTGTTGCGTATCAGGCTACGTTCGCTGGTCAGTTTCTCTGACTTATTCTGATGGATATCCGCCAGTTTGGTGGTACTTTTTTCTGCCCGGTCCTTCAGGGTGTGAACCGCCATGCGGGAGATGCCTTTTTTAGGCACTGCTTTTTCGCTCCGTATATTCTGCTTTTCTTTTCGTTCGGCTACTTCGCGTGCCAGTTTCCGTATTTGGCGGAGTTCTTTTTCTTTCTCGTCCAGTTGTTGTTGCAGGGCGTTCTGTTGCAGTTCTTTCTGCTGCTTGTAGAATTCGTAATTGCCTCCGTAACACACAAGTGCGTTCCGGCTCAGTTCACAGGTTTCGGGAAGCCTGTTGAGCAGAGTGCGGTCGTGACTGACAACGATCAGGGTGGAACGGCATTTCTTTACCCATTCGTACAGTCGGTTGCGTCCTTGGTTGTCAAGGTGATTGGTCGGTTCGTCCATCAATACGGCGGAAGGCTCTTGCAGTTCCAGGCCAGCCAGGAAGACCCGCGTCTTTTCTCCACCGCTCAGTGTGTGCATGGATTCGGAAAGGGATCTGTTTCCGAGTCCCCAGCCGTTGAGGGCGGCTAAGGCTTTTTCTTCGATGTTCCAGTCGTCATCGAGGATGTTGAAATGATCGATGGAGGCATTTCCGTTCAAAATTTCATGAAGTGCTTTCTGCTTCCGGTCTATCCCGAGGGCTTGGGCAATGCTCATTTCATCATATTGCCCGAAGTGTTGAGGCACATAATAGAGGTCGTCGGGGCGGAGCACGTTCCCCGAAGACGGTTGTAATTTTCCGGCCATGATTTGCAGCAATGTCGATTTGCCGCACCCATTGTTGCCGATCAGGGCCAATTGCCGGCCTTTACCAACGGTGAAACAGAGATTCCGGAAGAGAACTTCTTTGTCTGGATGGATATAGGTGATTTGTTGTACTTGAATACACATGGCGGTCTATTGTTTTGAAAGTAAATACTTGCTGTTGATTTTGTGGGAAGCAGGGAGGGGACAGACAAACACAATAGAGGCTGAACAACACGGATTCGTGATGCCTAACAGTGAATGAAAAGAAGCATATTGAGAAAAGTGATGTTTACCGGAAGTGTTGTCTTACTTAGATATTCTCATGGGTATAAGTATGAAATTAGGTCGCAAAGATAGAGGATATTCCGGTAACTGCAAAAAAGAGAGGGAAGAAATCGGATATTTCTCCCCTCTCCAAATGAAAAGGTTGTCCTGAATCGTGTAAAACAGAGGTTTTAAACTAATCTATTGAAAACAAATCGTTCAGTCCCTCGCCCATACTCGGATGGGTAAAGATGAAATCGCGAAGGAAAGTATAATGCTGTCCTGTCTTCATTGCCATGTTTACCACATTGATGACTTCGGAAGATTCGGCACAGAACAGTGTACAACCCATAATACGTCCCGAATGGCTGTCGACGATGGCTTTCAGTATGCCGTCAGTCTGTTGCAGCGTGCGTGCACGCGGCAGTGCGGAGGCCGGAAGGCGTGACACCTTGAAGGAATATCCTCGTTTGATGGCTTCTTCCTCAGTCAGTCCGACGTGTGAGAGAGGCGGGTCTATAAATACCGAGTATGCCACCGGATTGCGGTCGTCGGCCGTGCGTTCTTTGTTGCCGAAAAGGTCATCCCGGATAATCCGGTAATCATCCAGCGAAATATAAGTAAACTGCAATCCGCCTTTTACATCACCCATTGCCCAGATGTTCGGGGCAGTGGTATGCAGATAACCGTTTACGACGATAGCTCCGTGACTGTCTACTTCGACTCCGGCCGCCTGAAGATTCAGACCTTCGGTCATCGGTTTGCGTCCTGTGGCTACCAGGATGGCGTCGCCTTCTATAGTGACGGGGTTTCCGTCGGCTGTATCCGTGTAAGTCAGCGTCACGCCGTCGGCTGTGTCTTGTATGGATTGGGCACGGGCATTGAGGCGGATTTCTATCCCTTTCTTTTCGAGTGTCTCCTTAACGGCATCCGCTATATCACGGTCTTCGCGGGCAATAAACTTATTGCCTCCTTCGAGTACGGTCACTTTACTGCCGAAGCTTGCGTACATCGAGGCAAACTCCAGGCCGATGTAGCCGCCGCCCACAATGATCAGATGGCGTGGCAATACGTCCAGTTCCATCAGTGAGGTGCTGGTATATACCCGCTTGCTGTCTTTCAGCCCGTCAATGGCCGGTATAATGCTGGTAGAGCCGGTATTAATGAAAATCTTCTTTCCCTGAAGTTCGATCACTTCGTCGGGGAGGGTTACTTTCACTACATCCTTTGAAACGAACGATGCCATTCCGGTATAGATGGTCACGTTGGGAAGGCTGCTCAGTTTATTGAACATATTGGCCCTTGAAGCTGCTGTCATTTCGTTCTTGCGTGCTATGGCAGCTTTGTAAGCCTCAGCCTGCTTCTCGTAATCGGTAGGATAGAGCCAACTCACCTTTTCGGCTTCGTGGATAAGCCGCTTGGTGGGTACGCAAGCTATATTGGGACAGGTACCTCCATACATCATGGCGGAACGTTCAATCAGTGCGACCTTCCAGCCGCGTTTGGCTAATTCGGCAGTCAGCGTTTTGCCTCCTTTGCCGAAACCGATAATAATGGCATCATATTGTTTCATAATTCTTATTACTTTTAGGATGTATCTTTATGTAAGTTTATAACATTCCGCAACCCTTATTTGTTTCGCTTTTCCCAGTCGGCTTTCTTTAATGAATTCAGTACACGCTGTGAGGAGTCGGAGAGTAGGGTAACGGCGCTCGCCAGAATTACGATATCTTTAATAACCAGACGTCCGGCACCGGACAGCAAGGGGAAGCCGTATTCTCCGCTTCCCAGGTTCGGAACCCAGACTTCGGGAGTAGTCACCAGGAAGGAGAGAGTGCCAAGCGTCATGATGATGGCCAGTGTGTCGCCTACAAGTGCCACTTTGGGGAAGAAGATGCCTAAGAAAACCAGAATGCCGATGGACATAATCAGAGCTCCCAGTCCGTAAGAGAACGTGTAGGTCCTGTTCGCTTCGTGCCATTCACGGTTGGCGGGGACATAGGCGCCTTCGGGGTTTTTGTGCTCTTTATACTCGGGTGCGTCTTTGGCATAGAAGAAACTCATAAACGGACTGTTGGCTACGAACGGAACAATGCCGTCGGCTTCGTAATGAAAATACTTCAAACCGCCGATCCATACGAAAACAACGAGGATGGCTACGCGGATAAACTTTAGTCCGAAACCTTTCAGACCGGATGCTACTGTGAGCAGAGTGATAAATTTCTCTTTCATGCTATTTCTTTTTATGGGTTTAACTTTCTGATGCAAAGATCAGGGTTTTCCCATCGGTGCGAAATAGCAATATCGCCGTATGAATTGTCAATTCTTCCCTTCTACCGAATTTCGGTATTGTACGGGGCTTTCTCCGGTCATATTTTTAAAGAAACGGCTGAAGGAAGATTGGTCTTCGAATCCCAGGATGTCGGCAATCTCCTTCGAACTCTTATTACTATATAAAAGGAGTCGCTTGGCTTCCGCTTCCACCCGTTCGTGGATGACTCGCAGAGGTGACGGCAATTTGCAGGAAGAAAAGATGTTTGAAAGGGTTTTGGGCGATTTGTGCAACAAGTCGGCATAGTCCTGTACCTGTTTCTTGGTCCGGAAGTGTTCGTCCACCAGGTTATAATACTGGCGGATGATTTCGAAGCTGTATTCTTTTTCCTGGGTAATGTTCAGCCGTTGGCGGGCAATACGCGTGCTTTGGATAATGAAACGTTTGAGCAGGATGCGGAGCATTTCTTCCTGAAGGTTGTCCGACACGGTGAACTCACGGTCCAGCAATCCCACTACGTCTTCCATCGACCTCCGTTCCGATTCGTTGAGCATGAAACGAACGACATGCGAAGAACCGTTGAACAGGAATCCGCTGCATGACACTTCGTGGTCATTGCCGTAAATGCAATAGAAGTTACTGTTGAACAGAACCGTCAGGTACTCTCCGTCGATCGAAAGAAATTCCAGGTGCTGGAGGTTGGAAAGGGAGATGACCTCGTTCTCGGCCAGTATCACTTCCTGATGGTCTATCTCGAGGGTGATGCTTCCTTTGCGTACCCAGATGAATTTATATAAACTCTTTTCTTTCTGCAGGCTCTTTTCGGTGTGATAGCTGGTAGTCAGTGCTAGCATACCTTTCAGTTTGGTCTGGTAAGTTCTTATCATAATCAATCCTCCATGGCTGATGCGTCAAATGACAGGGGTAATAAATGTCCGATGCTTTGTACTTCGTAGATACACTTCTTGCCATAAAGCAATATACGGATGGGCTGTTTATATCGTTTCTCTGTTTCCAGAATCACCTGGCGACAAGCACCGCAGGGTGGGATAGGAGTGTCGATAAAGTCCTTCTCGGTACGTGCAGCGATGGCAAGTGTCACCACAGCTTGGTCGGGATACTGCGAGTTGGCATAAAATAGCGTGGTGCGTTCGGCACAGAGTCCGGACGGATAGGCCGCATTCTCCTGATTGGTTCCTGTCACTACCACACCGTTGGCCAGCAGTGCTGCCGCTCCTACCGAAAAGTGCGAGTAAGGTGCATAGCTGCGCCGGGTTGCCTCGATGGCGTCATCCAATAAGGCACGGTCTGTATCATTGAGTTCATCATATTCATATACTTTGATTACAGAGGTAATAGTCAGGTCTTTCATGTGCGTAGGTGGTTTATAGTTCTACAAATCATGTTACAAAGTTAGAAAAGAGATTGATAATCCCAATTATTTTTATGATTTTTGTGCCGCATAACTTAAGATACACAAATAATAGATGAATAGCAAACTCCTCAGGCTGATTGCCATAGTTACAGTCCTTGCTTTTGCTGCAGGTGCCCAGGCGCAGCGCAGGAATTCCCGTTACGTAGATTATATAAATAAGTATAGTGCCCTGGCCGTGCAGCAAATGAAAGAGCATAAGATACCTGCCAGTATCACACTGGCTCAGGGATTGCTTGAGAGTGGTGCGGGCATGAGTACGTTGGCTCGTAAAAGTAATAATCACTTCGGCATCAAGTGTGGCAGCAATTGGAATGGGCGTACCGTTCGTCATGACGACGATGCCCGTAACGAGTGTTTTCGTGCGTACCGCAATCCCCGCGACTCGTACGAGGACCATTCTGCATTCCTGAAGCGCGGAGCCCGCTATGCATTCCTTTTTAAACTGAAGATAACCGATTATAAGGGGTGGGCGCGTGGTTTGAAAAAGGCCGGATATGCCACCGATCCTTCGTATGCCAACCGTCTGATAACGATCATTGAAGATTACGACCTCTATAAATATGACCGTAAGGGGGGATGGAGTTCGTCGAAGAGTGAACCGACGGTGCTCAATCCGCATCAGGTTTACATAGCAAACGGCATCGCTTATATCGTAGCCCGTGACGGGGATACCTTTAAGTCGCTGGCCAAAGAGTTCGATATCCGCTGGAAGAAGCTGGTGAAGTACAACGATCTGCAGCGTGACTATACTTTGATGAGCGGTGACATTATCTATCTGAAAGAGAAGAAAAAGCGGGCATCCAAACCTTATACGGTCTATATCGTAAAAGACGGAGACTCCATGCATACCATTTCGCAGAAATTTGCCATCCGGCTGAAGAACCTGTACAAGATGAACCGCAAGGACGGAGATTATATTCCTGAAGTGGGAGACAGGCTGAGGCTGAGATAGGCTTCACTTCTGGTTGCGGAGCATATCAGAAATACGTTGACAATAAAAGGGTGTAGCCTTCCCTCACGGATGGTTACACCCTTTTGCCGTCGGGGCTACACCCTTTCCGTCGGATGGCTACACCCGGATCATGGTCTTTTCTTGCCGGACTTACAATCGGTTATCGGAAAAAGGGAGTACTGCTTTGTTACGAAACTGTACAGGGTGTTCATTATCGGACACCCTCTTTCTTTTTTTTCCCTTGAAACTCAATGCTTTCCTTTTTTGGCACAAGGTTTGAATATAGAGGCATAAAGAACAGTGCAAATTTATAATTAACTATATATGGACAGAGAAATTCCTAAAGAGGTGCGCAATAAAGAGCGTAATAAAAAGATTATCCGTTTTTCGGCTATCGGTATCGTCGGGATAATAGGTATCAGCGTGCTGATTTCGTTGTTGCGTACAGGCGTGCAGAAAAAGGACCTTGTGTTTTCTACCGTCGATAAGGGTACGATTGAAGTCAGTGTCAGTGCTTCGGGCAAAGTGGTGCCTGCTTTTGAAGAGATCATCAATTCACCGATCAATACCCGCATCGTGGAGGTGTATAGAAAAGGCGGTGATAGTGTAGATGTAGGTACGCCCATCTTGAAACTCGACTTGCAGAGTACGGAAACTGACTATAAAAAGCTGCTGGACGAAGAAGAAATGAAACGTTATAAGCTCGATCAGGCAAAAGTGAACAGCCAGACCAAACTGAGCGATATGGCGATGCAGATCAAAGTGTCGGAAATGAAACTTGCCCGGATGAAAGTGGAACTTCGCAATGAACAGTATCTGGACAGCCTTGGAGCCGGTACGACCGACAAGGTGCGCCAGGCCGAACTGAGCTACAATACTTCCCGCCTTGAACTGGAACAGCTTAAACAGCAATATGCCAACGAAAAGCAAATAGCAGCCGCTGACCTGAAGGTTCTTGAACTCGATCTCAATATGTTCCGTAAAGGACTTGCCGAAATGAAGCGTACTCTGGACGATGCCCAGATTCGTTCGCCGCGCAAAGCCATCCTTACTTACATCAACAACCAGATCGGAGCCCAGATTCCGCAAGGCGGACAGGTAGCCATTATTTCCGACCTGAGCCATTTCAAAGTGGATGGTGAAATAGCCGATACTTATGGTGACCGTGTGGCAGCCGGTGGCAAAGCCATTGTAAAGATAGGCAGCGAGAAACTCGAGGGAATCGTGAGCAGTGTCACCCCGCTTTCGAAGAATGGGGTTATTTCATTCTCCGTGCAATTGAAAGAGGACAACAACAAGCGGTTGCGTTCGGGACTTAAGACCGATGTATACGTGATGAATGCCGTGAAGGAAGATGTGCTGCGCATAGCCAATGCTTCTTATTACGTAGGCCGGGGCGAGTACGATCTGTTTGTGATGACTTCGGATGATGAAATCGTAAAACGTAAAATCCAGTTGGGTGACTCCAACTTTGAATTTGTAGAAGTGGTGAGCGGATTGAACCCGGGCGACAAGGTAGTGGTCAGCGACATGACGAACTACAAAAATAAGAATAAACTGAAAGTGAAATAATACTCCTGAAATATCTTTTGAATGAAGCCCCCTTAGATTTTAAACTAAAGGCCTGTTGGTTTTAAACCAACGAGGTCTTGGTTTAAAAGGTAAGCCGTGTGCCTTTTAATATGCAAAATTATGATAACAATTTATCTCAAACAATCCTATAACTTGCTGAAGGAGAACCGTTTCGTAAATGGTATCTCTATTGCGGGTACAGCTTTGTCGGTGGCGGCCGTGATGCTTATTTATCTTGTCTACCAAGTAAATTTTTCTGCGTATGCACCCGAGTCTAACCGATATCGGATTCTGTTTGTGAGCAGTCTGCAGGCATGTGGGAGTGACGGTCATCCCATCAACAACGGTGGTATGAGCCATAAGGTTGTGCGCGAATGCCTTTATCCTTTGCAGACTCCCGAGGCAGTGACTGCTTTTACTTCCGGAGATCTTCCGGTCAACGTACACGGACAGCAGTTTTACGATAAATATGCTATCAAGTTTACCGATGACGGTTTTTGGAAGGTTTTCGATTTTACTTTCTTGGCCGGCGGTCCTTTTACACATACCGATTGGGAGTCGGGCATACGCAAGGCAGTCATTTCTGACAAGCTGGCGCGCAGACTGTTCGGTACTGTTGAGGCAGTGGGACAAACTTTGCGTATGAATTATGCCGATTACCGGATATGTGGTGTGGTGAAAGAGGTCAGTCGGGCTGCCGAAAGTTCCTATGGTGATGTGTGGATACCCTATACCGCCAACGCTTCTTTATTGAAAGACAATATCTCTTATTGTGAAGGTACTACCGGAGAGTTTCAGGCTTGCATTCTATCGCGTTCCCGGTCCGACTTTGAGGCCATCCGCCGTGAGATGTTGAAGTTACAGTCAACTTTCAATGCTTCGCTCACCGGTACGAAGCTGGATTATATGCATTCTCCTTTCACTCAATGGCAGGCTGTATTGGGCACGAATGGCTTCAGTGAGGGAACCGTGGGCGAATGGTTGAAATCGACCGGTGCGGTGATCCTTTTTCTTTTGTTGTTGCCAGCCCTTAATATAATAGGTATAACCCTGACACAGTTTCGCAAACGCCGTAGCGAGATTGGAGTTCGTAAAGCGTTTGGCGCATGTTCGTTCTCGTTGGTAGAACAAGTGGTGATCGAAAATTTACTGACCTCTTGCATGGGTGGCCTGATCGGGTTGCTGCTGTCATTCGGCTTGCTGTCACTCTGCAAATCGCTTTTCTTTTCGGGAGATGTTTCGCTGACGCACGACATGCTGATACAGCCTCTCACTTTTGTGGCAGCTTTCTTTTTTACGTTGATATTGAATCTGCTGAGTGCTGCGATTCCTGCCTGGCGAGCTTCGCGGATGCCTATTACGGAAGCGTTGCATGATATGGAATAATTTTTAAAAGCAAAGACCCATGATGATAAAGCAAATATTTAAAATGATATGGAACCAACGTCGCTTGAACGGCTGGATATGGATGGAACTTCTGGTCGTATTCGTGGCACTGTGGTACCTGGTAGATATGTTTGTGGTACAGTTGTATTCTTATACCCGTCCGATGGGATATGATATCACGAACTGCTGGAAGCTTTCGTTCGATGTGTATCCCGAGGATGCCGACGAGTATGTCAATGACACCACCCGGACCCAAACCGAAGGGGAGGCATTGGCCAAAATCCTTGAACGCCTGCGTCGTGCACCGGAGGTGGATAATGCTTGCGTTGCTTTCTACTCTTCACCCTATTCCGGTGGCAACTCCTGGACACAGATCATGCCCTGTACAGCCGACAGCAGCAAGTTCAAAGAGCAATCTTATCATCAATATATCGTTTCTGCCGAATTCTATGATGTATTCCGCATCAAGAGCCGTGAGGGGAAACCGCTTAGCGAACTGCTGACTCAGAAACAGTTGTCGTATTTTATAACTCCTGCGTTGGAGAAAGATTTTTTCGGCTCACAATCGGCAGTAGGACAGAAGGTGCGTTATCCGGGCAGTACGCGGGAGATTCATATTGCGGCGGTAACAGCTCCGGTGCGCATTACAGAATTTGTAAAGCCGGAACCCGAACTTTTCTTTACGATGTGGCCCAAGGAACTGGAACGCCAGGTAAATGCTACCGGAGCATCTAATATGGAGGTTACCGTCCGAATGAAAGAAGAACTGACATCGGAACAGATGGGACATTTTCTCAACCGTATGAAGAATCAGTTGACGGAAAACAATCTCTACATAACCGGCATGGAAGATATGAAGCAACAGCGCAGTGATCGTCTGCAATACGAATGGCGAAAGATCAGTATCAACCTCCTGCTGTCTGTCTTCATCCTGCTCAATGTACTTTTCGGTATAACGGGAACATTCTGGCTGCGCATCGAGCAACGGCGCTGCGAGACCGGCCTGCGGATGGCACTCGGCAGTACGCGCCGGCGGGTAGGGTGGTTCTTTACTGCCGAGGGGTGGCTATTGCTCACCACGGTGGTTCCGTTGGTATTGGTTGTCATATTCAATATGGTACACATGGAGATTCCCGATTTATACAATCTCTCTTTCACTTGGTGGCGCTTTGCGGTCAGTTTTGGTGGGGTGCTGCTGCTTATGGGACTGATCATTGCACTGGGCACCTGGTTGCCTGCCCGCCGGGCCATGAAGTTGCAGCCGGCCGAAGCGTTGCATTATGAATAATTATTAAAATTACATATTATGATAAAACTTTATTTAAAACAATCGTGGATGCTGATCCGGCAGAACAAACTGTTCAGTAGCCTCTATGTGCTGGGCACGGGGCTTGCCATTGCCATGACAATGATCATTGCCATCGTGTATTATATTAAAATAGCTCCTATCTATCCGGAAGTGAACCGTTCGCTGACGATGCGGATGAAAGGGGTAAGAGCCATGCATGTCAAAGGAGGGGGAAATTCATATTTCTGTTCTTATGAAATGCTGAAAGACTGGTTCTATCCATTGCAATCGGCGGAGCTGGTTACCGCTGTAAACGAACACTTTCTGACCCGGAAGGGATCTTATATACAACCGGCCGGGGGAGGCGAGCAAATACCGGCTCTGGTAAAGTATACCGATCCTAATTTTTTTCGGTTGTTCGAGTTTGAATTTCTGGATGGGAAGCCTTTCTCGGAGGCCGATTTAGCCAGTGGGATTCGTAATGTAGTACTTTCTGACCGGATGGCCCGCCGCATTTTCGGCAGGACCGATGTGGTAGGGCAGACGTTTAAGCAAGACTTTAAGGAATCCAAAGTGGTCGGTGTGGTACGTGAGGGTAGTTATCTGTTGCCGGCATCTTACGGACAAATCTATATGCCGTATTCTTGTTTGCCGGGATACGACAAAAACAATGATGGAAGTCATAAGGTTGGTACTTATGTCGTTTACTTCAAGGTTCGTCAGAAAGAAGATATGCCGAAACTTTATGCGGAAGTCAACGAACTGGTGCGTAAATACAATACTTCCCAGAAAGAGTATACAGTAGATATCTTTCATCAACCGGATCCGTATTGGCAGACATGGTTCAGAGAGGGCAATACGAATGAGATTGACTGGGCATCGGTCATTAAACTGTATGGAGGGGCGCTTTTGGCGTTGTTGCTGGTGCCTGCCATCAACCTGAGTGGCATGATATCCAGCCGTATGGACGATCGCCTGGCGGAAATGGGGATACGAAAAGCGTTTGGAGCCAACCGGAAACAATTGTTGAACCAGGTGTTATGGGAGAATCTGCTTCTTACCTGTATCGGTGGATTGATGGGGCTTATTGTTTCGTGGGGACTGCTTGTGCTGGGGCGCAATTGGGTGTTTAGTCTGTTTGACAAATATCCGACAGTCATATCCGACGGAGTCGATGTGGCTATCAATCCGCAAATGCTGTTCAGTCCTTTGATGTTTTGCGTAACGTTTGCTTTTTGTTTGATACTGAACCTGCTTTCCGCATGGTGGCCCACATGGCGTTCGTTACACAAAGATATTATTGATTCACTAAACGAAAAGAAATAAAACATGATACGACTAATAATGAAAAACCTCTGGGCTCGCCGCCGGAAGAACGGATGGTTGCTGGCCGAATTAATATTGGTATCGATTGTCACATGGGTGATTGTTGATCCGTTGGTGGTGCTGACACATGACCGGAATTTGCCGGAAGGCTATCGTCCCGATCACCTTTTCCTGCTTCAGTTGGCTTCATACCCTGCCGGGTCGGAGCAATTTCGTGCCGAAGAGAATGATACATTGGCGCGTAAAGCCAATTTCGAACGGTTGCTCAATAAACTCAAACACTACGAGGGAGTCAAGTATACTACTTTCATCTTGAACGAACAGTATCCTTCGGCACTTTCCATAAGCAACGGCAACACGATGTTCGATACCATTCCGGTCCGCACTCTCCGTCTTGCCTTTATACCTCATACCGATTATTTCCGGACCATGGGGATGGAGGGAGCCGAGGGTATGACGGCCGAACAATTGGATAACCGTGATTTCCTGTGGACCGAATCGGTGCTGACAGCGGATATCTCACAACGGCTGAAAGACGGAAAACCGCTTTACGGACGCCGCCTTGGAAACGGGGACGAGGAAGACTACCGGGTGGGGGGAGTGATAGCTCCTGTTCGCTACCGGAGTTATATGCAGCCCATGCCCATAGAGTTATATGTGTATGAAGAGTTTCCTGATTATATGTACTATTATATTCCGCTGATAGCTTTGCGTATAGACGATCATTTGTCGGAGAAGGTTTTCTTGCATCACTTCCGTGAGTGGATGAATAAGGAGTTGACAGTCGGTAACTATTATGTGAAGTCAGTGCAGTCGTTTAGTGACATTCAGGAGCAGCATGAATTTTCCGAGGGTATCACCAATCAGTATCGTCTGAACCTGGCTTTGGGTATCTTCTTTTTAGTGAACCTTTGCCTGGGAGTAGCAGGAACTTTCTGGATGCAGACCCGTTCACGCCGTGAAGAGGTGGGCATCATGCTTTCTTTCGGCGGTACTCCTTCACACATCACCCGCCTGCTATTATACGAGGGTTGGATACTGACCACATTGGGTACGTTGACCGGCTGCTTACTCTATTTGCAATACGCATTGAGGGACGGACTTTATACTACCTGTAACAGTGCGGAAGAGGCAATGCCTGCTTACTGGATCAACCACTTCGGCCTGCATTTTACGGCAGTTACTCTGATCGTATATCTCTTGCTGCTGATTGTAGTTTCCATCGGAATCTGGATGCCGGCACATAAACTTAGCCGTATCAGTCCGGTAGATGCGCTGCGTGACGAATGATCACTCGTTAAACCCATAGACAGTATGATTAAACTTTATTTCAAACAAGCCTGGCAACTGCTGAAACAAAATCCTTTGTTCAGCAGTGTGTACGTGCTTGGTACAGGATTAGGCATTGCCATGACCATGAGCTTGGTGATCATTTATTACATCAAGATGGCACCGGTCTACCCCGAAGAGAACCGAAACCGAATCCTGGTGAGTAAAGGGATGACTGCGATAGAGCAAGGCGATGAAAATAACTGGTTCAGTTCGAATGTATCTTTTCAGACGGTGAAACGCTTCTATTATCCGCTGAAGAGTGCCGAGGCTGTGGGGTGTTCTTTGGACGGGCATACTACATCGCTGCTTGAACTGCCGGAGAGTAAAGATCTGAAAGAGGTACAGGTGAAACTGGTAGATGCCGGATTCTGGAAAGTTTTCAGCTTCGCTTTTGTAGATGGTAAGCCGTTCACCCGGGCTGATTTTGATTCCGGATTGCGCAAAGCCGTTATTTCCGTGACGTTGGCTCGCCGGCTTTACGGAGATAATGCTCCGGTGGGCCGTACCTTTGTTCTCGACTCGGACGAATATCAAGTGTGTGGCGTGGTTAAAGATGTGTCCTTCATTACTCCTGCTACGTATGCCGACATCTGGTTGCCGCTGACGGTAGATGCTGAGGTCGTAGAGGAGAAAGAGGGTAGTTATGAGTTGATTGGAAATCTGAGTGTTTATATGTTGGCACCCTCTGTCGGTTCGAAAGATAAGGTTGCCGGGGAAGTGCGGGATGCGTTCCGTAAATACAATTTCTCTCAGAAAAAATACAAGGTCGATTTATATGGACAGCCCGTATCTTATTGGAAAAGCACTTTTTATGAATATTGTAATTCGGCACCCGATTGGGGAAAACTGATACGGACGTATGGGACTATCCTGCTGGCTTTGCTTTTTGTTCCTGCACTGAATCTGGCAGGAATGATCGCTTCGCGGATGAAACGTCAGCTTTCTGAAATGGGTATACGTAAGGCTTTCGGGGCCTCCAAAGCTTCGCTCCTGATGCAGGTCTTTTGGGAGAATCTGTTTCTTACGGGGCTTGGAGGGTTGTTGGGCTTATTACTTTCGTATCTGATTGTCTATTGCGGGCGTAATTGGTTACCCGACCTGCTAAGTGCATATTCGGATGTGATACCCGAGGGAGTTGACAGTTTCTTAACTCCCGGTATGTTGCTGAATCCTGTGGTGATAGGCATTACATTTCTGGTCAGCTTGATACTGAATGTGCTGTCGGCTTTGATTCCGGCCCTGCATGCTTTGAAGAAAGATATTGTATATTCGCTTAACGATAAAAGATAAATAGCTATGAACCTGATGATGATACTCCGCCAACTGTGGAACCAGCGTGCTGCCAACGGATGGATTCTGGGCGAACTGGTGGTTGTGACTTATTTCTTATGGGGAGTAGTCGACCCTGTGTACGTATTATTGTCCGACAAGGCATTGCCTGACAATTACGACCTCACTGATACTTACTTGCTGAGCATAGGTGCATACTCTGCCAATCATACCAGATATAATCCGGAGTTGGATTCGGACTCATTGAAACAGGTTGATTTTATGCGTATTGTAGATCAGGTACGCCGCTATCCGGGAGTCTCTGATGTGACTGTCAGCTTTTTCAATTCATATCCGCAAAGCGGTACCTGGAATGGAGGACAGCTTTTCAATGATACGATCTTTGCAAATATACAGCAGATGACATTTCTGTCCGGCACCGACTATTTTGGAGTCTTCCGGATACATGATGCCCGGACGGGAGAAATACCTCCGGTGCTTGCGGAAGGAGAACAGGGAATCTATCTGACTCCTGACGTTGCCGAAAAACTGTTCGGTGAAAAGTATCCGCAGAACAAATGGATACATTGGGGAGACAGTACCCGTAAATCTCCGTTGACTGCTGTAATCGATCCCTTGCAAATCAGGAGTATCAGTCAGCCCGGTCCGTTGGTATTCAAAGCTACTTCTGAATTAATCCATCTTCCGGGAGCGGCCCGCATCTGCTTCCGCGTACGTGACGGACTGGCATCACCAGCTTTCACCGAGACTTTTAAGCGTGAGATGCGTCCGCGGATGCAGATCGGAAACTATTATCTGGCGTCACTCACGGATTTTGAAACGGTGAGTAAACACTTTGAGTATTATATGGGAACTACGGGCACTATCCGTTTGCAGATCATCCTTGCTGCATTTTTTCTACTCTGTGTGTTCTTGGGGATGGGCGGCACTTTTTGGTTGCGTTGCAACTCACGGCGGGAGGAAATGGGAATTTACATGACGATGGGGTCTACTCGCCATCGGTTGATCCGGCAATTTCTTCTGGAGGCCTGGTGGATGGTTACTATTGCATTTGTAATAGGAGCCTTGGCGCAATTCCAAATTGTATATCTCAATGGTTTTGCATTTGCGCCGGATGATCCGAATCCGGATTATATACAGAATCGTCCGGTGTTACACTTCCTTATTGTATCAGCCATTTCATATATTTTGATCCTGGCTGTTTCGTTTGTGGCTACTTACATCCCGGTGTCGAAAGCTGCCCGGATGAATCCTGCGGATGCTTTGCGGGACGAGTAATCAAACTTAAAATTCACCACGTTTTCGGTATATTTACTTAGAAATACGTTTCATAGCCCGGTGGAGTTGTCATACCTGAATGACCCTATATTCTGTCGGCGTACAGCCGACCACCTTTTTAAATATCCGTGTGAAGTGTTGCGGATATTGGAATCCCAGTTCATAAGCGATTTCACTGACAGTTTTTTCCGAAGCCAATATCCTTTCTTTGGCTATATTGATTATTTTTCCCTGAATGTATTCCTGAGCGGTCTTTCCGGTTTCCTTTTTAATCAGATCGCCGAAATAGTTGGATGACAGGTTTACCTTGTCTGCGAAATATTTAACTGTGGGCAATTTTTCGTTTGGCGATTGTTCGCTTTGGAAATAGACATCGAGTAGGTCTTCGAACTTCATCAATACATCTTTGTTCACTTTCGAACGTGTCACGAACTGACGTTCGTAGAAACGCATGCAATAATCCAATAACAATTCGATATTTCTTGCGATCAGGCGCTTGCTATGCTTGTCTATCGGACGGGACAACTCCTGTTGTACCTTGTCAAGGCAATCCTGAAAAATCTTTTTCTCGTCGTCCGAAAGATGCAGGGCTTCATTCGATGCGTATGAAAAGAACGAGTAGTGCTTGATTTCCTGTCCCAAAGACGTGCCGCGGATAAGGTCGGGATGGAAAAGTATTCCGTGTGACATCGGGCGTACACCATCGTTTAGCTTTACTTCGACTACTTGTCCCGGTGCGAAACTTGTCACTGTGCCTTCCTGATAGTCATACATTTGCCGTCCGTAACGCAGATCGCCACACTTTGTCTGTTTCAGGAACAGAGCGTATAATCCATAATTGAGAGTGAAATGTGTGGGAAACACTGTGGCTTTCGACAAGTCGACTACCGTTACCAAAGGGTGCAATGTCTCGAGACCATACATTTTATTATACTGGTCTACCGAGTTGAGCTTGATTACTTCTTCCATAGGACATCTGGTTGTTTATTCTGTGACAAATGTAAGAATTTTCATTATATGTAGTATGGGTGAGGAGATTAAAACAGGAATAGGGGTAAAAATATCCGTAATTAGGGTTGTATCGTCGGCATTTTTCCTGCCAATGTACCCGAAATTAATAGAACTTTTAGTTCACCAACGGGCAGTGTGTTCATTTTCGGACACCCAACTCTCTGCTTAATATACGATTTATGAGGAAGTTATCTGTTTGGCATACCATTTGATTCTATCTCGTCTGTGTGGAATCGATATAGAACAAAATGAAACATCTAAATAAACTAAAGTTATGATTACATTAACCTCTCTTTCTAAAATCTATCGTACAAACGAGATTGAAACAGTAGCCCTTGAGAATGTCAACCTGAAAGTTGATCGTGGTGAATTCCTTAGCATTATGGGACCTTCCGGTTGTGGCAAATCGACTTTACTGAACATTATGGGTTTGCTTGATGCCCCTACCGCAGGGACAATAGAGATAAACGGTACACATACAGAGGGTATGAAAGATAAAGAACTGGCCGCTTTCCGTAATAAAACGCTTGGTTTTGTATTCCAGTCCTTCCATCTGATAAATTCACTTAACGTAATGGATAATGTGGAACTTCCCTTGTTGTATCGCCATATAGCTTCTTCCGAACGTCGTAAACTGGCACAAGAGGTTCTTGAGAAGGTCGGTTTGAGTCATCGCATGCGTCATTTTCCGACACAGCTTTCCGGCGGTCAGTGCCAGCGCGTTGCCATTGCCCGTGCCATTATCGGTAATCCTGAGATCATCCTTGCCGACGAACCTACCGGTAACCTGGACTCTAAGATGGGTGCCGAGGTGATGGAATTGCTTCATCGCCTGAATAAAGAAGACGGACGCACCATCGTAATGGTAACTCACAATGAGGAACAGGCCGGACAGACTTCACGTACCGTCCGGTTTTTCGACGGACGTCAGGTACAGTAAGCAATAAAGGAATGCAAAATACAATCTAATAAAAAGAGCTTATGATTAAGCAATACTTTAAGCAGTCACTTGTTCTTCTTCAGCAGAATAAGTTGCTGAGTGTTATTGCCATTATTGGTACGGCACTGGCCATTGCCATGATAATGTGCATTGTACTTATCTATCAAGCAAGAACAGCCAACTATGAACCGGAGATAAATCGCGACCGTACCTTATCGATCGAGATGACGATTGCTCAGAAAATTGATGATAAAGGATGGAATATGGGGAATCAGTTATCACTGCGTACCATTAAAGAATGTTTCTATCCAATGACTACGGCGGAAGCGGTGAGCGCCGTGCACTACAGCATGACGTCTTTGGCGGCTACTCCCGATGGAACCCGGGAAGTGAAGTGTGCGGTCAGTTATACGGATGATAATTTTTGGCGTGTATTTGGTTTCCGCTTTCTGCATGGTAAACCTTACGGGCAGGAATTTGTGTCCGGCGAGAAGAAACTGGTAGTGACTCGCTCGTTGGCTCGTCGTCTGTTTGGCATCGACAATGCGGTGGGACGTATCATTTCATTAGGATTTGTCGATTATACCGTCTGTGGAGTAGTGGCCGATGTGTCGGTACTGGCCGAGGCTGCTTATGCCGAGGCTTGGGCCCCTTATACGGCATTGCCGGATTATGAACGTAGTGTCAGCGAGGGTCTGCAAGGAGGATATTCATGTTATATCCTGGTACCCAAGGGGGGCGATCCGGATGTAGTTCGAGCCGAGGCACAACAGAATGTAGACCGTATGAACGCCAATCAGAAAGAACTGAAATTGCTGCTTGGAGGTGCGCCCGACACCCGCCTGATGTCTTTGGCCCGTGATAATCCGTTTGATGATCCGGATACATCGCGGTTGGTTCTGATTTATATCGTAGTGATTACCATCCTGTTGTTGGTGCCTGCCATTAACCTGAGCGGTATCACACTTTCGCGTATGCGCCGGCGGATGGAAGAGATCGGTGTGCGACGTGCTTTCGGTGCCACTCGTGGAGAACTTCTCCGGCAGGTGCTCGCCGAGAATCTGGTTGTTACATTGATGGGAGGTGTATTGGGACTGATTTTGTCGTACATAGCCGTGCTGTGTATGCGTGACTGGTTGCTCAATACTTCTATGTCGGGGTATTATGGAGTGGACACTCAGGTATCCGCAGGTATGGTCATTCAACCGTTTGTCTTTGTTTGTGCGTTATTGTTCTGCTTGTTGATGAATCTGCTGAGTGCGGGAATTCCAGCCATTCGTGTATCGCGCACCAACATTGTCAATGCCATTAAATAGAAGAAATCATGATAAAACATTTATTGAAACAGATATGGGCCCAGCGCTCTGTCAACGCCTGGTTGTGGTTTGAACTGATGATTGTCTCAGTCTGCCTGTTCTATGTAATGGACTATCTGTACGTAACCGGAAGATTATATGCCACTCCGCTCGGTTTTGATACCGAGCACGTTTATCGGGTAAAACTAGCTTCGATACCTCCCGGAGGAAAGGAATATAAACCCGGTGATACTGATAGCTTGAAGATAGAACAATGGTTCTCCATCCTTTCGCGCCTCAGGGCTTATCCGGGAGTAGAGGCCGTATCGCTGAGTATTGGTTCGCATCCTTACAATCAAAACAGTTCCAGCGGTTCAAGGGGGATAGATACCACTTGGGTACACGGATATGTGTATAATGTATCACCCGATTATTTCCGGGTATTCCGCATCACTGACAAGCAGGGAAAAACCGAGTCACTTGTACAGGCGGCTACTCAGGAAAACACATGGATCATTTCTGCCGAAACCGAACGTGAGTTTTCCGCTAAGGGAACCGATGCACTGGGTAAAGGAGTGAAGAATTGGGGCGAGACAGAACCGACACATACCATTCGCGGTATATGCAATACCATCCGCTTTGATGATTTTTATCCGCTTTACCCTACTTATATCGAATGTCATTCGGAGGCTGCTTTGTTAGGGTGGAGGGGGAATAATGCGGAGTTTTGTGTGCGTGTCCGTCCGGATGCGGATGGTGTGGACTTTCCGTCCCGTTTCCGTAAAGATATGAAGGTACAGCTTCGGGTCGGTAATTTTTATCTTCTGGATATTACCTCTTTTGACGATCTTCGTGAGAACTATTACCGCAGCAACGGGAAGATAAATGATGTGAAAACCCGGATTGCCGCTTTAGGCTTCTTCTTGCTGAACATTCTGATGGGAGTGATCGGTACATTTTGGATACGGACACAGCAACGGCGTTCGGAGATGGGACTTCGGCTGGCTTTGGGATCTACCCGTGCGAACCTCAGAAGTTTGCTGATCGGTGAAGGGGTTTTATTATTAATACTGGCCACGGTGCCGGCTGCTGTCATAAGTCTGAATCTTGCCTTTATGGATTTGCTGACCGATACGATGCCGGTTGTTACCGTCACCCGTTTCCTGATTGTGCAGGCTATGACGTTTGTGTCGATAGTTGTCATGATCGTCATCGGGATTTGTATACCTGCCCGTCAGGTCATGCGCATTCAGCCTGCAGAAGCACTGCACGAAGAATAAGCATGTCTGTTGAGGGACACTTCCGAGTTCATTTACGGGCAGAGTGTTCATTATCGGACACCTTGTTTGGAACATAAGCGGTTGTATTTAAAGGAATTAATTTTTTGGCATATCATTTGAACAAGAATCTAATAAAAAAAATATTTAAAACTATAAGTGATGATTACATTAACTTCTCTTTCTAAAATCTATCGTACAAACGAGATTGAAACAGTAGCGCTCGAAAACGTGAATCTGACAGTCGACCGTGGTGAGTTTCTGAGTATCATGGGCCCTTCGGGTTGTGGTAAATCTACTTTGTTGAACATCATGGGATTGCTGGATGCTCCTACGACGGGTACGATCGAAATAAACGGTACACATACAGAAGGCATGAAAGACAAAGAATTGGCTGCTTTCCGTAATAAGACACTGGGTTTCGTTTTCCAGTCTTTCCACCTGATCAACTCACTCAACGTACTGGATAATGTGGAGCTTCCGTTACTCTACCGTCGTGTCAGTTCGTCCGAGCGTAGAAAGTTGGCGCAGGAGGTTCTCGAGAAGGTGGGTTTGAGCCATCGTATGCGTCATTTCCCGACACAGCTTTCCGGTGGTCAGTGCCAGCGTGTTGCCATTGCCCGTGCCATCATCGGTAACCCCGAGATTATCCTTGCCGACGAACCTACCGGTAACCTGGATTCTAAGATGGGTGCCGAAGTAATGGAACTGCTTCATCGCCTGAATAAGGAAGACGGACGTACCATCGTAATGGTTACTCACAATGAAGAACAGGCCAAACAAACCTCTCGCACCATCCGCTTCTTCGACGGACGTCAAGTGCAATAAATAATACAAAGTACAATGAAAGCAAAAATTATACTCGTAGCTTTGGCTCTTTTCCTGGGAGCCATCGGTTATACGGTGCAAGCTCAATGCAGTGCCGATTGCCAATGTGGTAAAACTACTGAAGATAAAACCTTGGCTGTCGGTAACCGTAAAGTTGCCGATTTCTCCATGATCCGGCTGGAGGCTGTCGGAGATATTTTTTTCACTCAGTCCGACCGTTGTTCCGTCCGGATAGAGGGGCCGCAAGAATACGTATCCAAAACTACTACAGTTGTGAAAAATGGTGTTTTAGTGATCGGATATCAAAAAAACAACAATAATTCCAAACACATAAAATTGTATATTACGGCTCCCAATCTGGACAATGTGAAGTTGCAAGGCGTGGGTAGCTTTAATTGCCGGGAACCACTTCGGTCAAGGCGCTTCGACCTGATCCTTTCAGGAGTGGGAGATGTTAATATCGACAATTTGAAGTGTAAGGATTTCACGGTGAAACTGGATGGAGTGGGCTGTGTAAATGTCAAGGTTGATTGTGACGCATTGGAAGCCCAAGCCAATGGAGTGGGAAGCATGACCCTGAATGGTAAAGCCGGTACCGCAAAAATATCAAGAAACGGGGTTGGCGGTGTCAATACCGGTGGACTGAAAATAGGAAAATAGTAACAAGCACAAAATGATTAAACAATATTTCAAGCAGGCCCTTGCACAACTCAGACAGCAGCCCTTGCTGACTACGATTAGTGTGTTGGGCACTGCTTTGACCATTTGCCTGATTATGGTAGTGGTCATGCAACAGCAAATAAAAACCACCCCTTTTGCTCCGGAGAGCAACCGTAACCGGCTATTGCATGTCAAACAGATGAGCACGAGCAACAAAAACTGGAGTGATGACGGATCGAGTAACGGTCCGATGGGGCTGCAGACAGCAAAAGGATGTTTTGAAGGATTAACGACGGCCGAGGAAGTCAGTATCTATACGATACCCGAAACTATGCAGGTAGCTTTGCCCCGTGGTGTACGTACGGGGATCGATGCCCTCGAGACCGACGGAGCTTTCTGGAGGATATTCGACTTTTCGTTTATAGACGGTAAGCCTTATTCGGATGCGGAAGTAAAATCCGGGCTTCCGGTAGCTGTTATAACAGAGAGTGTCGCACGTCTTCTTTTCGGTACGTCCCATCAGGTGTCCGGCAAGGAGATCTTGGTGAATGATGCGGTCTACCGGATAAGCGGAGTGGTGAAAGATGTGTCTTCAATGGCTTCGACAGCCTATGCACAGATTTGGGTTCCATATTCATCGACCCATATTACGGGAGGAGACAATACCTGGTGCGACGGGATTATGGGAGTGATGCGAGTGGTGATCCTGGCCCGCAGTTCTTCCGACTTCGAAGCTATCCGTGCAGAGTGCGAACGTCGCCGCTTGGCTTATAACGCCGGGTTAGGTGATTATTTTGTTTTCTACCGTGGGCAGCCGGATGACCAACTGACGATGTCGCAGCATAAGTGGGCAAATGTGCAGCCGGATATGGCAGCCTATTTTCGTCAGCAAGTCATTATATTTTTGATTCTGTTACTGGTACCTGCCATCAATCTGAGCTCGATGACCCATAGCCGTTTGAGACAACGCGTTGCCGAGATCGGTGTACGGCGTTCGTTCGGAGCTACCCGTGGGGGAGTGATGGGGCAAATTGTTGCCGAGAATCTGGTACTGACTTTGATGGCCGGAGTGGTCGGACTGTTGTTCTGTCTGATCATATCTTATTGTTGGGGAGGTACGCTTTTTGCCGATAGCAGATTGATGTACCTTAACACGGCTCCGGTTATCGAGTGGAAAATGCTTTTTAAATTTTCTACTTTTATTTATGCATTACTTTTCTGTTTGGCACTGAATCTGCTGAGTAGTGGATGGCCGGCCTGGAGGGCATCGCGGATGTCTATTATAAATGCTCTTAGCGGAAAGCTTAACTAAACACTACACAAACGATGAATAAGAAACTGTTGAAACAAATAGTAAACGAACGGCGCTCTAACTCCTGGCTGTTCATAGAACTGCTGCTGGTAAGCATTGTGCTTTGGTATGTAGTCGATTATATGTTTGTCACCCTTTATACCTATTTTGAACCTCGCGGGTTCGATATTGAGAATACCTATCGGGTGGAGTTCGATTACCTGACAGAGAAAAGTCCCGACTACATAGCCAACCGTACGGATGAGGAAGCACATGCAGATATGCGTGAGTTACTGGATCGCCTTCGTCGTCGTCCCGGAGTCGAGGCGGTGAGTATGTCGCAAAATTCTTTCCCGTACAACGGAAGTAACAGTGGGATGGACGTACGCCTGGATACCATGGAGAGCAAGTACAACATCCGTCGTTGGGTGACGCCCGACTTCTTCCGTGTTTTCCGTTATCAGGGAGCTAACGGAGAAACTCCGGAACAATTAGCTGCTCTGTTGAAGGAGGGTACTTTTATGGTATCGCGTAATGTGTTCGAGTCACGTTATAAGATTGATCTGAAAGACTATGTAGGCAAAGAGTTTTGTCTGGATCAGGATACTGCCCATTTATCCAAATTGGTGGCAGCGCTCCAAGTGGTCCGTTATGATGATTTTTCCTCCGGTGCTTATAGCCGGTCCGCAGTCATCTTGTTACCGGAGAATCGGTTGGCTTCGGGCAATGAAATCTGTTTGCGTACGAACAAAAACGAATCTGCCGCCTTTGCCGAACAATTGATGAAGGATGCCCCCTCCCAGTATCGGGTGGGCAATCTTTTTCTGACTAAGGTAAGTTCATTCCGGGACATACGGCATACGTTCCAGTTGGACGATGTGAATACTTTACGTAACTATCTGGTAGGTATGGGCTTTTTGCTGCTCAATATTTTTCTGGGGCTATTGGGAACATTCTGGTTCCGCACCCAGCAGCGTAAAGGTGAGATGGCGCTGATGATGGCAGTAGGAGGGAGTAAGCAAAGCGTATTCTTTCGTTTGCTGAGCGAAGGTTGGCTGATGCTTCTTCTGGTTACTCCGTTGGCTATTGGTGTCGATTTCTATATCGCAAAGAGTGAACTGACACCTTCGTGGTACTTTTCTACTTTTTCTGTCGGTCGCTTTATGTTGTGCGAAGGCATCACGTTACTGTTGATGGCACTGATGATCTTGGCAGGTATCTGGTTCCCGGCCCGTCAGTCTATGAAAATCCAGCCGGCGGAGGCATTGCACGAAGAATAAAAGCTTATCGCAATATTTTATCATCTATCTGCGTTGTTTTCAAGATTATAACGTATATTTGCGTTCACAATCCTGATACAACGCAGATTTTTGCTATGAACAAACGATTATATACTATATTTCTTATATCTGTCTTCTTATTACTCCCGGGATTTTCCACTGCTGCGGAACGTATTTATAATGTTCTCTTCGTTCAGTCGTATGCTCCGGAGACACCTTGGCATAATGACTTGGTTCGGGGGTTGAAAGACGGTTTCGGTGAATCGGGATTGAAAGTGAATATTACAACCGAATTTCTGGATGCCAATTTCTGGACTTATCAATCCGAAAAGCTGATTATGCGTCGTTTTTGCGAACGGGCCCGTGAAAGGGGAACAGACTTGATTGTTACCGTCAGTGATGAGGCTTTTCATACTTTGCTGACATGCGGAGACTCGTTAGCCTTGCAGTTGCCCGTTGTCTTTTTTAATATAAAATATCCGGAAGGCAGCCTGATTGATTCGTTACCCAATGTGTGTGGATATACGGCGAATCCCGATTTCGGAGAATTACTGAGGCAGGCGAGTCGCCTTTTCCCTACCCGGACGGAGGTGGTCTGTATCTCCGACAATAGCCTGCTGAGTTCGAAAGGGAAAGATGATTTTATGAACGAATGGGAAGGTTTTGTGGAGGAGCATCCGGAATATACGGTGACCTTTTATAATTCGCAGACCGATACAACCAATAAAATTATTGCTTCTACCTGCTATCCCCGCAATACACATAAGACATTGATCATCGCTCCTAAGTGGTCGTCTTTTATGTCCTTTATCGGTCGTAACTCAAAAGCGCCTTTCTTTTCGTGCGAGAACCTTGCGTTGACTAATGGTGCCTTTGGCGCGTATGATGCCGATTCGTATGCTTCGGCGCATGAAGTAGGGCGGACGGCCGCCGATGTGCTGCGTGGCAAATCTCCCTCGGAAGTGGGAATCATTGAATCTCCTTTGAAGTTTATGTACGATTTCAAGCAGCTTGTGTTTTTTAAGGTAGATCCCAAGCAGGCGAGTGCTATCGGCGGAACCATTATTAACGAGCCATACATGGAGAAATATCGTATGCTGTACATCTTGTTGTATAGTTCGATATTGGCTTTACTGGTGTTCCTGATAGTGTGGTTGTATCGTATAAACCGTCGTGAATCCCGCCGTCGCATCCATGCCCAGACCCGCCTGCTGATACAAAACCGGTTGGTGGCCCAACGTGATGAATTTGATAATGTGTTTCATTCCATCCGTGATGGTGTGATCACTTACGACACCGATTTCCGTATTCATTTTACCAATCGTTCTTTATTGAAGATGCTGCATTTGCCCAAAGATGAAGCCGCTCGACCTTACGAAGGCTTGCCGGCAGGCAGTATTTTTAAGATCTACAATAATGGTAAAGAGATTCTCCGTCCTATGCTCAAGCAAGTGGTGACTGAAGAAAGCAGCGTAGTCATTCCGGAAAATTCATTCATGCAAGAGGTGCACAGTGGGAGTTATTTTCCGGTTTCAGGAGAGGTTGTTCCTATCCGTGCACATGGAAAAATAACGGGAATGGCCCTCTCTGCCCGTAATATATCGGATGAAGAGATGCAGAAGCGTTTTTTCAGAATGGCGGTAGACGAGAGTTCTATCTACCCTTGGCAATATAATATCCGCACCGGTCTGTTTACTTTCCCTGCGGGCTTTCTGACACGTTTTGGTTTTGCGGAAAATAAGACTACCATTTCACGTGGCGAGATGGACCGGATGATTCATCCGGACGATCAGGAATCGGCATACGAGATTTTCAACCGGGCACTGGCGGGCCTCAGTCAGAGTACGCGTATGAGTTTCCGTCAGCTTAGTGGTGACGGTAATTATGAGTGGTGGGAATATCGGACGTCGGTGCTTGCAGGATTGACAACAGATACGCCCTACAGTATTTTGGGAGTATGCCAGAGTATACAACGCTATAAGACAACCGAAGAGGAATTAACCGCAGCGCGTGATAAAGCACTTCAGGCGGATAAATTGAAATCGGCTTTCCTTGCCAATATGAGTCATGAGATACGTACGCCGCTGAATGCGATTGTAGGTTTCTCTGATTTGTTGAGCGATACCAGCGGGTTTACCGAAGAAGAGGTTAAGCTATTTATAGAGACTATCAATAAGAATTGCGGACTGTTGCTGGCACTTATCAATGATATTCTCGATTTGTCCCGTATAGAATCCGGCACAATGGATTTTCAGTTTGCCGGTCACAATCTTCCGTTATTGATGAAGAATGTATACGATTCACAGCGTTTGAATATGCCTCCGGGAGTGCAGTTGGTGCTGAAGTTGCCGGAGAATAGCAAAAAGTATCTGGTGACGGATAATGTCCGCCTCCAACAAGTGGTAAACAACTTGATCAACAATGCCGTTAAGTTTACGACTCAAGGTTCGATTACATTCGGATATACCGAAGAAGAACCCGGCTACACTTCTCTTTTTGTCGAAGACACCGGAAAAGGTATTTCGGAAGATGGATTGAGGCATATCTTTGAACGTTTCTATAAGGTAGATAGCTTTACCCAGGGTGCGGGGCTCGGACTGAGTATTTGCCAGACTATCGTAGGACGTCTGAACGGGACGATTACCGTCACTTCAGAAGAAGGGCACGGAACCCGTTTCACTGTCCGCCTTCCGGATATTTGCGAATAATGATACCGGAGGACGTCCGTCTCCGAACAAACTGTTCATTTTCGGACAGCAGAAAGAACGATGGACGATAAGCGGTGAACGATAAACAGTGAATGATGAGTGGTGAACGATAAGCGATGAACGATGAATGAAGAGCGGTGAACGGAGGGAACGGACGGTGGATGTTCCTGATACTAAAAGATCAGTAGCCGCTACCTTTCACCGGAGGGTGTATCCCTCTCTTTTCTGTTCATTTACAGCGTGGTTACCCGTCCGAAAGAGGCTGCTCCATTATCGTTTTTCCTATTTTGCATCCATCGTTTCTTTCCCTATACCCTTTCTCTTTTCCCGTTTATTTTCCCTTTTACTCCCTCAACCTCCCTTACTCATTGCTCTTTGTTTCGTGTTCCCGTTTCCCCGGTATTCACTTTTGGCACGGGGTTTGCTTTTCAGCCGGTAAATAAACGAATATTATATGAAACGATACTTTCTACTTTCTGCTTTTGCATTTTGCTCGTTGGCGCTGAGTGCGCAGGAAACGCAGGAAATCACCTTGAATGAAGCCATTGCACTGGCACGAACACAGTCTGTAGATGCAGCAGTAGCTCTGAATGAGCTGAAGACAGCTTATTGGGAGTACCGCACGTTTCGCGCCGATCTTCTTCCGGAAGTAAACTTCAGCGGTACATTGCCCAGTTACAGCAAGCAGTATAACAGTTATCAGAATGAAGACGGCTCTTACTCGTTTGTCCGCAGTAATAAGTTAGGATTGAACGGTGCTTTGTCTATCGACCAGAACATCTGGTTTACGGGAGGTAAAGTTTCATTGTCCTCTTCACTCGACTTTATGAAACAGTTAGGTTCCGGAGGAAGCCGGCAGTTCATGTCTGTCCCTATCGCCCTTCAACTGACTCAGCCCATTTTCGGAGTAAACAACCTGAAGTGGAACCGCCGTATCGAACCGGTGCGTTACGAAGAGGCGAAAGCCGCTTTTATTACTGCGACGGAGACGGTGACCATGAATGCGATCACTTACTTCTTCAATTTGCTGTCGGCAAAGGAGACACTGGGCACTGCCCGACAGAATCAGGTGAATGCCGACCGTTTGTACGAGGTGGCCGGGGCTAAACGAAAAATGGGTCAAATCTCAGAAAATGAACTTCTGCAACTGAAGCTTGCCGCCCTGAAAGCCCGGGCTGCCGTGACGGATGCAGAAAGCAACCTCAATGCCCATATGTTCCGTTTGCGCTCTTTCCTGGCCATAGGAAACGACCTGATACTGGAACCTGTGGTACCGGAATCGGCTCCCAACCTAAAGATGGAATACAACCAAGTGCTGAACAAAGCACTGGAACGCAATTCGTTTGCCCACAATATTCGTCGTCGTCAGTTAGAGGCCGAATATGAAGTTGCAACAGCCCGGGGAAATCTCAGGAGCGTCGATCTTTTTGCCAATGTAGGTTATACGGGACTGAATAAAGACTTATCTCCTGCCTATCACAATTTGCTAGACAATCAGGTGGTTGAGGTCGGTGTTAAAATTCCAATCCTCGACTGGGGCAAACGCCGTGGAAAGGTGAGGGTAGCCAAGAGTAACCGGGACGTTACCCTGTCCAAGATAAAGAAGGAACAGATGGATTTCGATCAGGACATCTTCCTGCTGGTCGAGCATTTCAACAATCAGGCACAGCAGCTTTCCATAGCCAATGAGGCCGATAAGATTGCGCAACAGCGCTATAAGACGAGTGTCGAAACATTCCTGATCGGTAAGATCAATACACTCGATCTGAACGACGCCCAGAACTCGAAAGACGATGCTCGCCAAAAACATATCAACGAACTGTACTGGTATTGGTATTACTATTATCAACTCCGTAGCCTGACGTTGTGGGATTTCCAAAACAATACTCCCCTGGAAGCTGATTTTGAAGATATTGTAAAAAAATAATTGTGTGTTTGTTCTTTTTAAACAGGAGGGCTGTTGGTTTCAGACCAACGCCTCTTTGGTTTTAAACCAAGAGGTCTTACCTTTTAAACCAACGTACCTTTGGTTTTAAACCAAAAAAGAGTAGTTTTGCAACTCAAAAATTGATGCCTATGCTTTTAATTATAGATGATGATAGCGGGGTCCGCTCTTCCCTGAGTTTTATGCTGAAACGCGCCGGTTATCAGGTAATTGCAGTGACCGGCCCGCGTGAGGCGATGGAAGTAGTTCGTTCGGAAGCTCCTTCTCTGATCCTGATGGATATGAATTTTACACTTTCCACTTCCGGTGAAGAAGGATTGACGCTTTTAAAACAAGTAAAGGTTTTTCGTCCCGATGTCCCGGTCATTCTGATGACTGCCTGGGGCAGTATACAGTTGGCTGTACAAGGGATGCAGGCCGGTGCATTCGACTTTATCACGAAACCCTGGAATAACGCTGCTCTGTTGCAGCGCATCGAGACGGCACTCGAACTGACTGCCACTCCCAAAGACACTCCACAGGAGCAAAGCGGAACACTCAACCGGAGCCATATCATAGGCAAAAGCCGTGGGTTGATGGAGGTATTGAATACGGTAGCACGTATTGCTCCTACCAATGCTCCCGTATTAATCACGGGTGAAAGCGGAACGGGTAAAGAACTGATAGCCGAAGCCATCCATATCAATAGCCAACGTGTCCGCCAGCCTTTTGTAAAAGTCAATCTGGGAGGAATTTCACAGAGCCTTTTCGAAAGTGAAATGTTCGGTCATAAAAAAGGTGCGTTTACAGATGCCACTGCCGACCGTATGGGGCGTTTTGAAATGGCGAACAAAGGAACTATTTTTTTGGATGAAATCGGGGACCTCGATCCGTCGTGCCAGGTAAAGCTGCTGCGGGTATTGCAGGACCAGACCTTTGAGGTGTTGGGAGACAGTCGCCCGCGTAAGACGGATATCCGGGTGGTTTCGGCTACGAATGCCGACCTGAGTAAGATGGTGAGCGAACACACTTTTCGTGAAGACCTGTTCTATCGTATCAATCTGATAACCGTAAAACTGCCTGCACTGAGAGAACGCAGAGAAGATATACCATTGCTTGCCAGACACTTTGCCGACCGTCAGGCGGAGATTAACAATCTGCCCCGTACAGAATTCTCGTCGGATGCGTTGAACTTCCTGAGCCGTTTACCTTTTCCGGGCAATATCCGTGAATTGAAGAACCTGGTAGAACGTACGATTCTGGTCAGCGGGAAGGAAGTGTTGGATGCAATCGATTTCGAGAACCAATACCAACGTCATGACGAAAGTGTGGCAACCTCTTCTTCATTTGCGGGAATGACCTTGGATGAAATTGAAAAGCAAACGATTCTTCAGGCACTGGAACGCTATAAAGGAAATCTCAGCCAGGTGGCTACCGCATTGGGCATCAGTCGTGCAGCATTGTATCGCCGTTTGGAGAAATATGATATCGGTGATAAGTAACCCGTTGCTTATCATGGTCCGTTAATCGTTAATCATCAATCACATGTCAGTAAAGGGATTCTTCTTCATACTTGTTTTCTTCTTGGTCGCTATCATGGGTTTTCTGATTTATATATCCGAAACCGTTGTCGTGAAGTATCTCTATATTGCCGAAGCATTGATGCTGCTCCTGATGCTGTATCTTATTTTGTTTTACCGGAAAATCGTGAAACCGATGAACACCATCGGCAGTGGTATGGAACTTCTCAGAGAACAGGACTTCAGTAGCCGGTTAAGCCATGTGGGGCAGCAGGAGGCCGACCGTGTGGTAAATGTTTTCAATCGCATGATGGAACAACTGAAAAACGAACGGTTGCGCTTGCGAGAACAGAATCATTTTCTCGACCTGATGATTAATGCTTCCCCCATGGGCGTTATTATCATGACGCTGGACGAAGAGGTATCTCAACTCAACCCCATGGCGATGAAGATGATGGGAGTCCGTCCGGAAGAAGCCGAGGGCAGGAAATTGTCGGAAATCGATTCTCCGCTTGCCCTGGAACTGGCCGCCATTCCGAATGGAGAAACCAGCACCGTCCGGCTGAACGACTCGAGTATCTATAAATGCACCCACTCTTCATTTGTGGACCGCGGCTTCCAGCATCCTTTCTATCTGATGGAAGGATTGACCGATGAAGTGATGAAAGCTGAAAAGAAGGCATACGAGAAAGTGATCCGTATGATTGCGCATGAGGTGAATAATACAACAGCGGGCATCACTTCCACATTGGATACGGTAGAGCAGGCATTGTCCGAGTCGGAAGGTATGGAGGATATTTGCGATGTGATGCGCGTATGTACCGAGCGTTGTTTTTCTATGAGCCATTTCATTACCCGCTTTGCCGATGTGGTGAAGATTCCCGAGCCCCGTTTTACTCCGACCAACCTGAATGACCTTGCATTTACCTGCAAGCGCTTTATGGAAGGGATGTGCAATGACCGGAACATCCGGTTGCAACTGATATGTGACGAATCTCTGGACGATGTGAAGCTGGATGCGTCTCTGTTTGAACAAGTATTGGTAAATATTATTAAGAATGCAGCCGAGAGTATCGGACAGGACGGGCAGATCATCATTCGTACTTCATTGCCTACAGCTATCGAAGTGGTGGATAACGGACCCGGTATATCAAAAGAGACTGAAGCAAAACTCTTCAGTCCCTTCTTTTCTACCAAACCCAACGGACAAGGTATCGGTTTGATTTTTATTCGCGAAGTTCTGAGCCGTCATGGCTGCACGTTTTCATTGCGTACATACGCCGACGGACTGACAAGATTCAGGATTCTATTTCCGTGATTCCTGCCATTTCACGGCATATTCATCCAGTATCCGTTTGATTCCCTGACCTATTTTCACATAATCCTTTTCATTCAGGTTAGCCAGTGATACACGTACGCTCCATTCCGGTCCGGCAAAACCTCCTCCGTTAAGCAATACCAGTGAGGTTTCGTTGGCCAGGCGGAAAACAACATCCAGCGGGCTGTAAGTTTTCTTCAGATAACTGACAAATTCTTCTCCATAGAATATCTTGGCCCATACCAGCATATCTATTTCGCTGTAGTAACCTACACGCAGCGGATCGTCTACGAGTGAGAATCCGGTGTTATCCCACAGGGCTTTCAAGCGACGCCGGATAATCTCCTGCATTTTGTTTTTATACCGATTTTCCTTATCCAGAATGGCGAAAGAAGCAAACAGGCTCATTTGCGTCTGTTGTGGCAGCGATAATCCGGCGGTGTGGTTCAGAGCTACCTGGCGACTGTCAGCCACCATGCGGTCGATGAATTTCAGTTTCTCGGGTGTAAGAGTCAGACTGGAGTAACGCTTATTGAGAATTGTCTTCTGCTCTTCCGGCAGGTGGGCTATCATCCGGTCGAAGATATTCTCTTCGTGCAGAGCGATCACGGCATCCCTCCATCCCGTGGCTCCGAAATATTTGGAGAAAGAGTAGACACACAAAGTGTTTTGTGGTAATTCGGCCATCAGTGAGCGGAAATGCGGACTGAATGTTCCGTATACGTCATCTGTAATAATCATCAGGTTCGGATTGTCTTTTTTCACGATATCTACAATCCGTGCGGCAGTCTCGGGACTCAGTGTATAACTGGGCGGGTTACTGGGATTGGTAATGAAGAGTGCCTTGATCTGCGGGTTCCTCAGGCGGTCTATATCTTCGTCTTTGTATTGCCAGGTGTGCAATCCGTCTGTCGTCATCTGATCCGCAGATATTTCCGTAACGTTAAATTCATAGCGTCTCAATTGAGGAATTTCAATATAAGGAGTGAAGACAGGTACCATCAAGGCGATTCCATCCCCTTTATTGAGCAGGAAGTTTTCTTGCAGAGAGTCGAAAACGTAGCACATGGCTGCTGTTCCGCCTTCGGTGGCAAACAAATCGTATTTGCCTTTCGGCGGACGACGGTCGCACATCTCCTGTGCCAGATAGTCTTGCACAATCATTTCGGTAAATTGCAGAATGCGGTCCGGCACCGGATACTGATCGCCTACCACTCCTTCCGCCCATTCGTGGACAAGGGTATCCGGGTCGGCGGCATGTTCCAGCAACATGTATTGATAAGTCCCTTTCAACAGCTCTGCCCCCGGCTGGCTGTGGTTGGTCTTGAGGAAAGTCTCAAAGCGGGCGGCAATTCCGTCTTTTTGCGGAATACCGGCTATTCCTTCCGGCAGGTACATCACACGCCTACACTCTTCCAATCCGAATTTACCTAAAAGGAAGAACGCTTCGCGCGGAGTGGTAGCAATCCAGTTCGGATTTCCACGTCCGGCATTCAGCATGGTGTGGGCTATCTTCTTGATGCTCTCGTCAGCCATTTCAATCAGTTTGTTCTTCAATTCGAAAGGACTGATGCTCTCCATCTTTTTAGCAAAACTTTTAGTTACTGCTCCGTTGTTTTCATTACTTTTCATCATTATATCAAGAGTTATGTTTAGTTAATATTAAAAATCTGTTTCTACATAAGTAATACGATCACTACTCCCCAGATAATCAGAAGAGTATTCCCGACAGCATACGTCACAGTATATCCCAAAGCAGGAGTTTCGCTTTCAACGGCTTCCTGGATGGCTCCTAATGCAGCCGTAGTGGTACGTGCGCCGGCTGTGCATCCCAATACCAGTGCCGGATGGAATTTAAAGATATATTTTGCCATCAGTATGCCTGCTATCAGAGGAATGGAAGTGGCCAGTGCGCCTACGATGAACAGGCTTAAACCCACTTCCTTGAACCCTTGCACGAAGCTGGGACCTGCAGCAATGCCCACAACGGCAATAAACATGTTCAGCCCCACGTTATCCAGTATCCAGAGAGCGGGTTCGGGAATACGCCCGAAAGTAGGGTGTTTGCTGCGTAGCCATCCGAAGAATAATCCGCCGATCAAGGCTCCTCCGCTAGTGCTGAGGCTGATGGGGACTCCTCCCATGTGAATGCTGAGTGCGCCGATCAGTCCTCCTATCAAAATACCCAGTCCGACAAAGATCATGTCTGTCTGGTTGGTCGGCCGGTCGGCATATCCCAGCTGCTTGGCTGCCGCATCCACTTCATGTTTGGTACCCACCAGTTCCACCATGTCACCGGCGTCGACCACGGTCTGGGCCAATACCGGTATGTCAATACCTGCCCGTTTGATGCGGCGAATGCTGACACCGTGCATAAATTTCAGGGCCCGGATGGTGCTGACTTTTTCTCCGGCAACCGTTTTGCGGGTGACCATAACGGGTAATACCTCGGCAGGGAAGTCCAGCAACTGCGGGTCCAATACTTCAGGACCGATCCAGTCCTCTTCACCGATCACATACTCGCGCCGGCCGCTCAGTACCACTTCGTCGCCTTTCTTCAGTACAAAAGTCGGACTAACCTCTTTTACGATGACTCCTGCCTGGCGCACCCGTTCCACAAACAGGCGTTTATCGTATTCCTGAAAATAACTTTCAAGATCTGACACCCGTTTGCCGTCACCAAACCACTCGTTGGCTATTTTATAAGCACGGAAAGTAACGGGGCGGGCGGCTGCCATGAATCCGGGTTGATCCGCTTCGTTATTTCCCATTTTGGCTTCCAGTTCTTTGCAGGCAGCTTTCACTTTATCGAGTCCCCCCAGCAGTCGCGGGCCGAGTGAACCCAATACCCATGCAGAGCCAGCCGTACCGAAGATGTAAGTTACGGCATAGGACACCGGGATAATGTTATTATATGCTTCTTTGGTTTCCGGAGAGATGTTCAGTTCGTTAATCGTGTCTCCGGCCACGCCGATTACGGCAGAGATGGTTTGCGATCCGGCCAGTAATCCGGCAGCCTCACCTACATTATACCCCATAATCTTAGCCAGTATCCAAGGGATGATCAGGCAGAATACACACATGATGGCGGCAAACCCCATTTGAGGGAGTCCGTCCTTTTTCAGTCCGCGGAAAAACTGAGGACCGACCTTATAGCCGATGGCGAAAAGAAAAAGCAGAAAGAAAACAGATTTGATAGGTCCGTCGACGGTGATGTCGAGTTGTCCGACAAGGACTCCTACCAGCAATACGCTTGTTACAACTCCCAGGCTGAACTTTCCGATTTTGATTTTTCCAATCCAAAAGCCCACAAAAAGGGTCAGGAAGATAGCCAGCTCGGGGTGTACCCTAAGTTGATGTACAATCCAATCCATAGTTAATTTGTTTAGGTTTAATTTCTCATTAAAAACAGCCTGTGCAAGAAAGTGTTTTGTTAAACGATCTATTCTTGTATCATTGTATACATTATTAACGTTATCTTTGATGCGTTAAATTGTATATTGTTTTGAAGAATAAATTTCGTAATTTGTTTTTGGCCTTTGGCATCCTGGCCGTCATCATCATGCTGTTCACTTTCGATGTGTCCTATGATGAGCTGCTGGACAACCTGCGGCGTGCCGGATTTTATCTGCCGCTGGTTCTGGTCCTTTGGCTTTTTATTTATCTGATTAATACCCTTTCGTGGTATATCATTCTTCGTAGTAGCGGTCCGGTGAATTCATTGTCGTTCGCCCGGCTCTATAAATTCACGGTTTCCGGTTTTGCGTTGAATTATGTCACTCCCGTAGGACTGATGGGAGGGGAACCTTACCGGATTATGGAGCTTACTCCTTATGTCGGAGTGGAGCGTGCCACATCTTCGGTCATCCTGTATGTGATGATGCATATCTTTTCGCATTTCTGTTTCTGGCTCAGCTCGGTGTTGATTTATGTCTTTTTTTATCCGGTCGGTTGGGGGATGGGCATTGTCTTGGGGTTGATCACACTTTTCTGCCTTTTACTTGTCACTCTTTTTATCAAAGGCTACCGGAACGGTATGGCTGTGGCATGCATACGTCTGGGCAGTCATATCCCTTTCTTGAAGAAGCATGCAGTCCGCTTCGCGGAACTTCACAAAGAAAAACTGGAAACCATAGACAGTCAGATAGCACTGCTTCATCAACAGCGCAAAAGTACCTTTTATTCGGCATTGGGGTTAGAGTATACCGCTCGCATTGTGGGGTGTCTTGAAGTCTGGTTGATTCTGAATGTATTGACTACGGATGTCAGTTTTGTCGGTTGCATTCTGATCGTCGCTTTCTCTTCCCTACTGGCCAATCTGCTTTTCTTTCTTCCCATGCAATTAGGGGGCAGGGAAGGAGGTTTTGCCCTGGCGGTAGCCGGTTTGTCTTTATCCGGAGCATATGGGGTATTTGCCGCTCTGATTACGCGGGTGCGGGAGATGGTCTGGATTGTTATCGGGCTGGTGCTGATGAAGATAGGAAATCGGAGATAGAGTAATGATGAAAAGCTGAATTTCTGAGAAATTTCTATCATTAAGGATTATGAATGTATCTAATCACTCTCGTTTGTACGAAACCTACCAACTTCAATCTGTGAGCCCTCGCTGAAACCGGTTGGGAAGAATGCTGCTTGCCTTCAAGAAGTACTGTCAGTTCAGAAGCATTCCAATGGAATACTGTCCAATTGTCTCTTTTGTGTATATACATACTTAGAATATGGTTGATGCGTCATTAAGCCATGAATAACGCCGCAATATTTGCGATGAAATTAATCATTTATTGTCGTATTACCAAGCAAAATAGTGTAATGTCGCAAAAAATGCGATGATTTTAGGCGCAAAACGTCTGGTGGTTACGATTTACATCCAGTATCACTTATGCCTAAAATATGAATTTGCTTTGGCGAGAGTGAAAGAACTTCTGCCATTGGTTGATGATAATATCCCTGCGAATGATAAGAATGCAGTGGAACTCTCTGTTATGTCCGACATCGTTATTGCATACGAAAAAGAATATTATCCGATAGAAAAAACAACTGTTGCAGAATTAATAAAACTTTATCTTGAAGAAAAAGGAAAGAGTCAAAAACAACTTGCCATTGAGATTGGAATAAGTCCTTCACAGGTGAATGATTATATTGCAGGACGTCCAGAACCTACTTTGAAAATAGCCCGTTTGCTTTGTCGGGTATTGAATATTCCTCCCGTTGCAATGTTGGGTTTTTAAATTGGGGTTATGATACATGTAAATGAAAAGGCTGGATTTATGTGGCGTGTTGCTCTGAGAATAATATCGTAACAATTAACATTGTTAACTCCCCTTCTCAGCCATTTTTATTCTTGTGTGCAAATAACAAGCCTTTTGCATTTAAAAGACTTGTTATTTGCATCCAAAGAATAAACTTTAACTCTGTGTTAAAACAAAGCTTTTACTGACAGATGTTTTGAACTTTGAATGGTTTGTATTTCAGCTTATTAAGTTTGATTTTTACTTCTTTGCCTCACTGAAGGTCTCCGCAGGCTGGAACCGATATACTTGCTTTTTTGTCAACTATACACAGGGGATTTGCACTATCCGTTTATTTCCTTTTTGCCCTGTTCAGTGCCGCTATCAGATACCTTCCTTTTGCCCCTATGTCACTCCAGCAAGTGTTGGCAATCAGCCGCCACACCGTCGTTCCCTTTCTTCCATAGTCCGATAGCCTGAGAATGGCATTTACCTCGCTTACCTCGTTGATCCCCAATCTTTGGAGCGTATCCGTCAGTCCCGGATAATTGTGTGTCATTGTATTGAAAGCGTATCCCGGTATCGGGAGAGAAACAGAATCCTCCTTCCTTTCTTCCTCCTTCCCCTCGGGGGGAGCTGAGGGGGGTAATTCTTTATTTTCCTTTGCTCTACTTTTCTTTACTTTACTTTGTCCGGAATTGCATGCATTTTTTGCGTTAACGGCTACATCGTGTACTACATTTCCCGGGCTAACGGCTACATCTCCTGTGCCGACAGCTGCTTTTCCTTCTTTAAGCGGCTTGGGTTGTTCAACTTCCTGTTGTGTGGATGCATTGTCCGGTTTGCCGCTTTCCTTTTCCGGTTTATCGTTTTCCTTTTCCGTTTTCACCATCAGGTAGGGGAGTTCCGACAACTCTCTCTTTCTCCGCTTTGTCGCCTCCATCCATACCTTCTGTATGTTTTCCGAGGTCAGTATTCCGTTTTCCAGATAGCTGTTTTTGTCCATTATCCCTTTGATGAAGAGGATCTCAATGATGCCCTGCACCTCAGCGGCCTGCACTTCCCTTCCCGCCTTGTTGGCAAAGATCAGGCACTGCTCTTCATCCCAACGGATGAAGTATCCCTCCTTGTATATTTTACACAGCAGTTTCAGTACAATTGCCGAACCCTTTATTCCATATTTAGCTTCTATCACTTCCATTGCGTTCTCTTCCATGAAGTTTACGCCCACCGGGAAATAGTTGATCCCGTCATATATTGTTGCCATATTTGTTTTTTTAGATTAGTTGTTTGTACTTTCAATAATACATTTACCACAAATTACTCCGGATTTCCAAAGACGTTTTCACTTGATTCCTCAAAGTATAAATAATTCATCCGTGAAAATCCGTGTAATCTGTGGTGACGCCCTATACGATCGGTCTCCACTCCATGAAGTTCTCCACCTGGAATGTCGTCCATCGCTGTTCGTCCACATTCCAGTAGACTACTGCGCCTTCTATTTTTGTGGGATCATACTTCTTGTGGAATTCCGCTTCATAGTAGATCAGTGTCGCTTTCACCAACCTGAAGTCTCCGTTCTGCTTTTGATAAGCGATGGCCGCGTGTCCGTATTGCAAGTGGTCGGTCAACGCTTCCAGGCGCTCCGCCATCCATTCGGCACACATTTCAGTGTATCCTTTCTCAAAGACAATCCGTTTTTTCCATCTCAGTTTCATGGCTTCAGTTTGTGATGCCGGTCTTTTCTTCTGTTTCATACGTATATGATTTAAAGGGTTAATAGATAAATTATCGCCCCAAAGGTAAGTCGGATCGAATGTATTCCGGTTTGATAAAATTCATTGTAGGTATTTCAGCGCTTTCCTTCTTGGTTCTTTTTCTTTCTTTCCATCTTATTCCAGATTTCGTTGACGTAATTCCTGATTGTGCTGAAAACTAATGGTTTGAATACTCCATTTCTCATTTTTCCAAAAAGTTCTTTTTCCTCTATGTAGCGTGCCAACGAATCTTTGCATGTTTTGATATTTTGTTCTTTTGCGTCCAATATGTAGGATGTTATCAGCGCTTTTATAACTCCTTCATTGTTGGAGATAATTCCCGGTATCTGCGTTCCTGCTTTTCTGCCTCTTTTTTCTTTAATAGGTTCTGTGATAGGAGGTTGTGTTTTAGTGTTGGCGTTTTTTTACACTTTTGTTCACTGCCTGTAATAATTCATTTTCTTTATTCATGATTTTTTTATTTAATCAATAACTAAATGTTGTTAATATGTTGCAAAGGTAGAAAGGAATCTATCGGTAGGCAAATAAAAGTGGAATTTAAGAGGGAGTGAACGCTTTTGATAGGCTAATTATCTGATATATAATGTTGTATTAATGAAAAAAGTGAGTGTTTCAATAGACGTTCGTTTAATTGAACGCAAAGATAGAGGGTATTTTTAGAACTACAAAATGTTTAATAAAAAAAATGATTTTTTGCCTTTGGATATTGCTTTAATATATTGAACCATAGGTGTTTATGAATTAATAAAAAACAGTTTATTATCTGTCTGATTTTGTTTTCTGTTCTCTTCTGATTTATATACAAAAAACATGTGTTTTTAAACGAACGTCTATTGAAACACTTTTTGTTTTCAATACCTTCGTTTAAAGGCTATTATAATAAATAACTATTTTCTGCCTCTCCTTCTGTGATAGTGGAGGGTCATTAAATAACATGGATGCACTGAATTTTTCATTAAAATCCGCATTACATAACTTGACCGGGAGGTATGCTTCGCTACTCCGGTGTCCCCAAAGAACATCCTGACGTGAACGACATGACAACATCCGCATCTATCGAGTCTTCGATGGAGCGCTCTCAATCTATCTTATCTTCTTCCGCTTTGAACTGGTATGCCTTGCGTATCACTTACGGGCGTGAACTGGCTTTGCAGGAGTACCTCAATTCGGAGGGGATCGAGAATTTCATCCCCATGCACTACGAATATACCATTAAAAACGAGCGTCGGGTTCGTAAGCTTGTTCCCGCAGTTCATAATCTGGTTTTTGTCCGTTCCTCGCGTAGTTGTATCGATGCCATTAAAGAAAGCAGGAGCGCCACGCTTCCTATCCGTTACATTATGGATCGTGAATATCATCGTCCCATCATCGTTCCTGATTCCCAAATGCGTAATTTCATGGCTGTCTCTGCGAATTATGATGAATCCCTGCTTTATTTCGAACCTTCTGAGTTGAACATCCGCAAGGGTACCCGTGTGCGTATCACCGGGGGACTTTTCGAGGGGGTGGAGGGCGAGTTTGTCCGTGTCCGCAATGACCGTCGTGTTGTAGTCACCATCGAAGGAGTTATGGCTGTTGCTACTACCTTTGTCCATCCTTCATTGGTCGAACCTGTCACCGAAAAATAACATAACAAGATATGAATTATTTAGAATCAGAAATCTCCGCTCTTTATGCTTCTGCTCATGAACTTTGCTATCTGGGCATGGACGGTCGGCCGATCTACAGTGATCAATTCACCCGTCTGAATCGTGATGTTTTTTCTCAGGCTAATGCTTTGTACGACAAGCATGGTGATAGTGATGAAGAAGAGGCCCGGTTGTGTCTGTCGCTCCTGATGGGATATAATGCGACTCTCTATAATAACGGTGACAAGGAGGAGCGTATCCAACATATTCTGGATCGTTGCTGGGATGTACTGGAACATCTGCCCGCCTCTCTGTTGAAAGTCCAACTGCTGGTTTATTGTTACGGAGAAGTTTTCGACGAGGAATTGGCCCGGGAAGCTCAGGCTATCATCGATACATGGCAGGACAGAGAGTTGTCGGAAGAGGAGCGTGAGGTGATGGAACGCCTGAAGGATGTGCAAGAGAATCCGTATCCTTGGAGTGAGGTGGAGTGATTTCGGTATAGTAATTTAAAAGGTGTATATGGCGTTTGGTCAACTATCCTGCGAAGTTTGTCGTCTATTATGATTAATATAACAGATAAGTCCGAGTGTTGCGGTTGCAATGCTTGTGGTGATGTATGTGCCCATAATGCTATAACATTCAAGACTGATATAGAGGGCTTTTGGTATCCTGAGATTGATAAGGATAAATGCACAGATTGCGGATTGTGTGAAAAGGTTTGTCCAATTGTCAATATTGAGGAACTCAAGAAGAATGATTTCGAGAAACCGGAATGTTATGCTATGCAGCATAAAAATTTAGAGTCACTTTTTAATAGTACATCTGGATCTGCGTTTGCAGCATTAGCAGAGCGAATGTATAAAGAGGGTGGTTATGTCGGTGGAGCTATTTATGATGAAAATTGGGACGTAAAACAATTTATTTCTTCAGAAAAAAAAGATCTTGAACAACTTAGAAATTCTAAATTAGTGCAAAGTGACGCACAGGGTTTTTATAAAGCAGTAAGAGGCATTGTTCAGGCTGGTAATAAATGTCTTGTGTGTGGTCTTCCTTGTCAGATGGCCGCTCTTCGTGCTTTTTTACGTAAAGACTATGAAAATCTTGTCATAATTGATTTGATTTGTAGAGGAATTAATACCCCTAAACTACTTAAGGGGTATATGGAAATTCTTGAAGAACGCTTTCAATCAAAGATTATCTATTTCAAAGTTAAAAACAAAGAATATGGTTGGCGTCAGTTAACTACTAAAGTCGTTTTTGAAAATGGTGAAGTTCTTTATGATACAAAAGATAAGAATATATTCACTTTAGCATATCTGCAGACAAATGCATTCTGTCGACCTTCATGTTACACTTGTCAGTTTAAAGGTTATCCTCGTATTGCTGATATTACTATAGCAGACCTTTGGGGAAAGCCTGGAATTATAGATAAAGATATGGATCATGATTTGGGGACATCCCTTGTTCTTGTTAATTCAAGGAAAGGGGGAAATTACTATAATAAGATTGTAGATAAGGTAAAATCTAAACCAATAGATTTTCAGACAGCAACAGTGGGGAATCCGGCATTAATCAAACCACTTTCTGCTCCAAAGGTGGACAGAGAAGAGTTCTTTAAGGATATGGAATGTATGTCATTTAAGGATTTGGTGCGTAAATATGTAAAAATATCATCAGAACTGCCACTTTCTGATAAGGATAAACTAAAAAATACAGCTAGATTTCTTTTGGGAGTAAAAAGGGTTTGTGGTTGGAACTTAGGGACAATTTGCAAAAACATCTATTATAATTTGCTTTGTAAAGCAGTTAAAACAAACATAACAGAAGGAAAATTTATGCTTATACATAAGCATTGTACACTTGATATAGCAAGGACGGCAACCATTGAGCTCGGAGGTATTTTGGATTTTGGATCTAAACGAATCAGAGGCTCTGTACTTGAAAGCCGATTACTCGTTGATCCTCATGGCAAGCTTATCACTAAAGGAGGAGTTTCCATAGGTTATGGAGCAGATATAGAGGTCTTTCGCGATGCTAATCTGACTTTTGGAGCAGATTTCTCAAGTAATATCAATGCTACGATTATTTGTGGACACGATATAACTTTTGATGAGAAGGTATCTTTAGGTAGAGATGTTACGGTAAGAGATAATAGCGGTGAGCATTTTATATCACGTAGGGCATATAAAAATGTAAGACCTGTATTTATCGGAAAGCATTCTTGGCTATGTGAAGGTAGCATAATTATGCCTGGCACAAAGTTAGGAGCAGGTGTAATAGTCGGGGCGCGTTCTTTTGTCGCTGGAGGAAAATTTAAGAACTTTACTATGTTATCAGGTGCTCCGGCTGTGGTGGTAGATGAAGATGTGTTTGTAAAAATGTAATAAGAATGTATACTTTCAAAGAGCTTAAACGTGCGACAAAGCAAGATACTGTATCTCTTCCTAAGCTAAAAGTAGCCCTTTTGGGAGATACGGCGACTCAATTATTGGCAACGGCCATTAAGGGAGAGGGTATTCTTAGAAACTATAATATTGAACTTTGGGAAGCTGAGTATAATCAAGTCGAACGACAAATAATGGATCCGACTTCGGATTATTATCAGTTTGAACCTGATTACACTATTATATTTCATTCAACCCATAAATTATTAGAGAAGCATAGTCTTGTAAACTCTGATTTACAGAATAAACTTGCTGATGACAGACTTGATTTTGTTAGACTGCTATGCGAACAAGGTATAGGTAGAGTCATCTATTATAATTATCCGGAAATAGAAGATACTATTTGGGGAAGTTATGCTACAAAGGTTCAGAGTTCGTTCACATATCAGTTAACCAAGCTCAATTATGAACTGATGAATATTTCGCAAGCGTACCCTAATTTTTTTATATGCAATTTGGCGGGCATCTCGGCAAAATACGGTCGTAATTTCATGTTTGATAGTTCCGTATATGTCAATACAGAGATAATTCTTAGTCTTGATGCGCTTCCCATCATATCTTCCCGTACAATAGATATAATTGCTGCTATACAGGGCAAGTTTAAAAAATGTCTTATTCTTGACCTAGACAATACCATCTGGGGTGGAGTTGTTGGTGATGATGGATGGGAAAACATCCAAGTAGGTCACGGATTGGGCATTGGCAAAGCCTTTACCGAGTTCCAGGAGTGGGTGAAGAAACTTAAAAATCGTGGCATTATCATTGCCGTGTGCAGTAAAAATAATGAAGGTAAAGCCAAAGAACCTTTCGAGAGGAATCCTGAAATGGTGCTTAAATTGGACGACATCGCTGTGTTTGTAGCAAACTGGGAGAATAAAGCGGACAATATCCGTACCATCCAGCGTACCCTTAATATCGGATTCGATTCCATGGTGTTCCTTGATGATAATCCGTTTGAACGTAATATGGTGCGTGAACACGTACCTGGAGTTACCGTTCCCGAACTTCCTGAAGACCCGGGTGACTACTTGGAATACCTTTACACATTAAACCTATTCGAAACCGCAAGCTTTAGTGAAGACGATAAGGATCGTACGAAGCAGTATCAGATAGAAGCAAAAAGGGTATCACTGCAACAAAGTTTCACCAACGAAGCCGAATTCTTGAAGTCACTTGACATGGTGAGTGAGGTGAAAGGTTTCGATAAGTTCAATACGCCCCGTGTGGCACAGCTCTCGCAACGCAGCAACCAGTTTAATCTTCGTACTGTTCGCTATACCGAAGCCGAGATTGCTGCAATCGAATCAGATTTACATTATGCTACTTTCTCGTTCACTTTGGCTGATAGATTTGGTGACAATGGACTCATCTGTGTTATCATTCTTGAGAAGCAAGATACTGAAACCCTTTTTATCAATACTTGGTTTATGAGTTGCCGTGTGTTGAAACGCGGTATGGAAAACTTTACACTCAACACTTTGGTGGACTATGCACGCAGCAATGGGTTCAAACGTTTCATCGGCGAATATCTGCCTTCAGCCAAGAATCAGATGGTTGAGGAACATTATCCCCACCTTGGATTCAGTAAAATGGAAGGTGGGGATAATGCTGCTAGATATGTGCTCGACGTGGAGACGTATGAAGAGAAGGAATGTTATATAACAAAAAAATAATTATATATCAATAAATCAAATGGATAGAAAAATCATAATGGAAAAGATACAAGATATCTTCCGTGATGTATTTGATGACGAAGAACTAGTAGTAGAAGATTCAACGTCTTCTGATGATATTGAAGAGTGGGACTCGCTATCACATATTCAGTTAGTAGTGGCTGTAGAAAAGACCTTTGGACTAAAATTAACATCCAAAGAAATTCTTTCATGGGAAGATGTAGGTGAAATGGCGGACGCTATATATGCGAAGCTTGCTTAATAAATGACAGGTTCGTCGAATAAAACTATTGCTAAAAACACCATCATGTTGTATCTACGTATGATGGTGAATATGGCTATATCACTTTATACCTCAAGAGTTGTTCTTCAGACTCTTGGTATTGTAGACTTTGGGGTATATGGTGTAGTTGGTGGGGTCGTTTCTATGTTCATGTTCTTTAATAATTCAATGGCGGGAGCTACTTCCCGTTTTTTGACTTACGAATTAGGGTACGGTGATTTAAACAAATTAAAAGAAACATTCTCTTCAGCGTTGATTTTACATATAGGTATAGCCTTATTGATTTTTTTGCTGAGCGAAACAATAGGTGTATGGTTTCTGGAAAACAAATTAGTCATTCCAGTTGGGAGTTTAGATGCTGCCAGATGGGTATTACAGTTCTCCATACTAGCTATGATGATAAATGTAATGCAGGTGCCGTTCAACGCATCTATCATATCTCACGAGCGTATGGATTATTTTGCCTATGTGGAAATACTCAACTCTGTACTTCGCCTGCTTATAGTCTATTTATTGGTGATAGGAGATTTTGATAAACTCAAACTTTACGCTATTCTGACGTGTGCAGTATCAACTGTCATAGCAATAATATATAGATTTATATGCGTTCGAAACTTTGAAGAATGTCATTTTAAATTCGTATGGAAACCTCAGTTACTTAAACCAATGCTTTTTTTTTCTGGGTGGAATTTTTATGGAGAAATGAGTTTAATAGCTATTACTCAAGGTGTGAACATGCTATTAAATATGTGGTTCGGGCCGGTAATGAATGCAGCTTCAGATATTGCGGCCAGAGTACAGGGTATAGTGATGAATCTATCAACTAATGTTTCAACAGCTGTTCGTCCGCAAGTAGTGAAATGCTATTCCCAGCAGGAATTTCCTCGTATGCTCAGTTTAATGCGTAATGGTGCAAGGATTACATTTCTTTTAATGTTACTATTTACAGCCCCTCTTATGATTGAGGCGCACTACATATTAAACCTATGGCTAGGAGTTGTACCGGAACATACTGAGACACTGCTGCAATTTTCACTAATGTGGAATCTGACTGTTGCTATGTCTGTAACCCTTAATTTTGTGGTACAAGCATCGGGTGATGTCAAGTTTCAAAGTTTATTGTCCGGTTCTTTATATCTTTCAGTACTTCCCCTTACATACATTGCATTTAAAATGGACGCACCATATTGGATGCCGTATCTTTTAAAAGTCCTTACCGTATTCACAGCAGTTTTTGTATCATGCCATACGATCAAGAAGCATGTGCCTGATTTCTCTTTTGTTAAAATGGTAATGCCTGATTTGGTAAGAGCATACATTGTTTTAATTATGATATTATCACTTACGTATATCCTTACCTTGTTGATAGAAGAATCTTTTGTACGATTAGTAGTTTCCACACTATTTAGCGCTACTTTAATTTGTGTTTGTGGATACTACATAATTTTACCCAAGAATATTCGGGATAAGGTATTGATGGTTGCAAAAAATAAAATATTGAATAGAGATTAATCTTTAATCATTATAGATCAAAATATAATACAAGATGAAAGTAGTACTCCTGGCAGGTGGTTTTGGCTCTCGTATTTCTGAAGAGAGCGTATTTAAGCCAAAGCCTATGATTGAGATCGGTGGAATGCCTATTCTTTGGCATATTATGAAAGAATATGCCTATTATGGTCACAACGAATTTATAATCTGCGCAGGTTATAAACAAGAATATATCAAAGAATGGTTTGCTAATTACTTCTTGAATTATTCCGATATTAGTTTTGACTTCCGAGACGGGAAGAATGAGATGACTATACATCATAGCTATTTGGATAATTGGAAAGTTACGGTTGTTGATACAGGTTATGATACAATGACAGGTGGTCGTATTAAGCGCATACAGGAGTATGTAGGAGACGAGCCGTTCTTTATGACTTATGGTGATGGAGTTTGCGATGTTGATATTAATAAATTGCTTGAATTTCATTTATTGCATGGAAAGATTGCAACCCTTACAGCCGTTAAGCAGGCACAAGACAAGGGTATATTAAATATTGGTGGTGATAATGCAGTTAAAGCTTTCCGAGAAAAGAATGCAAATGACGGTGCACCTATCAATGCCGGTTATATGGTATTACAACCCGAAATTTTTAATTATCTTACAGATGATACATGCGTTTTTGAACAGGCACCTCTTCTGAAACTTGTTGAAGAAGGACAGCTAATGTCATATATTCATACAGGATTTTGGCAATGTATGGACAATATGCGCGAAAAGAATAAACTGGAAAAATTATTGTTCGAAGGCATTGCCCCATGGAAAAAATGGGATCGAGCGGTTCCCAAGTGTGTTCAACCCTATTAATTAGAAACTAATATAATGGCAAAAAAAGAGGAAATAAAGGCTCAAATACTTGAGTTGACACGAGAGTACTATAAAGAGGTACATGCCCGAAAGAAACCTTTCGAAGCAGGTAAATCATTTGTAAATTATGGAGGGCGTTACTTCAATGATGAAGAGATGGTTAACCTTGTTGACTCATCGCTTGACTTTTGGCTAACTGCAGGTCCATGGGCTCATAAATTTGAAACTCGTTTGGCTAAGTGGTTGGATGTTAAGTACTGTGCATTGACTAACTCTGGTTCGTCTGCGAATTTGTTAGCTTTCTTTACTCTAACCTCCCCTCAACTAGGTGAAAAGCGTATAAAGAGGGGTGATGAGGTTATTACTGTGGCTGCTGGTTTTCCAACTACAGTTAACCCGATTATTCAATATGGAGCAATACCAGTATTTGTTGATGTCTGTCTTCCTGGCTTTGATATAGACGTAACAAAACTTGAAGAGGCCTATGTTGAAGGAAAAACGAAAGCTGTAATGATTGCACATTCTCTGGGTAACCCGTTCAACGTAAAAGCGGTCAAAGAATTCTGCGATAAACACAATATATGGCTCGTAGAGGATAACTGTGATGCGCTCGGCTCAGAATATACGATTGATGGAGCTACAAAGAAAACGGGTACATGGGGCCATATTGGTACAAGTTCTTTTTATCCTCCTCACCATATGACCATGGGGGAAGGTGGCGCTGTATATACTAATGACTCTTTACTAAATAAGATTACGCGTTCATTCCGTGATTGGGGACGTGATTGTTGGTGTGTAGGTGGCGTAGATAATACTTGTGGTTGTCGTTTTACAGGCCAGTTCGGTCAGCTTCCTGATGGCTATGATCACAAATATGTCTATAGCCATTTTGGATTTAATCTTAAAGTAACTGATATGCAGGCTGCTATCGGTTGTGCTCAGTTGGAAAAATTGGATGATATAATAGCAAAGCGTCGTAACAATTATAAAACCCTCTATGAGGGGTTGAAGGATGTTCCTGGTATTATTCTTCCGATCGCAGAGAAAAATTCAAATCCGTCTTGGTTTGGTTTTCTCATAACAGTAAAAGAAGGTGCAGGCTTTACGCGTAATGAATTAACTAAATACATTGAAAGTAATAAAATACAAACTCGTAATCTCTTTGCGGGAAATCTTGTTAAGCACCCTGCGTTTGATGAAATTCGAGGCGATAAGTCTGCTTACCGTGTAGTTGGCGATTTAAAGATGACTGACTTTGTTATGAATAACGGTTTTTGGATAGGTGTATATCCGGGAATGACTCAAGACATGCTGCAACACATGATTAATACAATTAAAGAATTTTGTATTGAACACGCTAAATGATATGATTGATCTGTTTAATAATTTCTTCTACGGTAAGCGAGTTCTTGTAACCGGTCATACCGGTTTTAAAGGTTCATGGCTCTCCATTTGGTTGCATGAGTTGGGTGCCGAGGTTATAGGCGTTGCGCTTGATCCTTTCTCAGAGCGTGATAATTATGTTCTTTCCGGAATTGGAAGTAAAATTAAAGCCGATTTGCGTGTTGACATTCGTGATGGAGAGCGCATGAAGGCAATCTTCCGTGAATATCAGCCGGAAATAATATTTCACCTTGCAGCCCAACCTCTTGTACGCTTGAGCTATGAGATTCCAGTAGATACTTATGCTATTAATGTGATGGGTACTATTAATATGATGGAAGCTATTCGTGCAACAGATAGTGTGAAGGTTGGTGTAATGATTACTACAGATAAGTGTTACGAGAACAAAGAACAGATATGGGGTTATCGTGAAAACGAATCAATGGGCGGTTATGATCCCTATTCCAGTAGTAAAGGTGCAGCCGAAATTGCCATTGCCTCTTGGCGCCGCAGCTTTTTCAATCCGGTCGACTATGGTATGAAACATCATGTAGCTTTGGCATCTGTTCGTGCCGGAAATGTAATTGGGGGTGGTGACTGGGCACTTGACCGTATCATACCTGACTGCATAAAGGCTTTAGAAGCAGGCAAAGATATTGATATACGTAGTCCGAAAGCTATCCGCCCTTGGCAACATGTTTTGGAGCCACTGAGTGGTTACATGCTTCTTGCTACCAAGATGTGGGAAGAGCCAACAAAATATTGCGAAGGTTGGAATTTTGGTCCTCGTGCCGAAAGTATTACTCCGGTATGGGATATTGCTACCGATGTGATAAAGATTTATGGAAGTGGTAAACTCAATGATATGTCCAACCCTAATGTACTGCATGAGGCAAAACTCTTGATGCTTGACATTTCAAAAGCAAAATTTCAATTAGGTTGGGAACCAAGAATGAATATTCACCGGTGCATTGAACTGACTGTGGATTGGTACAAACGATACAAGACAGAGGATGCTTATGATATTTGTTTGGATGAAATTAATCAGTTTATAAACGAGTGACTCAGATATGTATCATAGTTTACTTATTGCAGCATAAAGACATTGCCTAATGGAAAAAGAAATTTTGTATCTCATAGGAGGCAGCGGATTTATTGGAAAGAATTTAGTTCGATGTTTATCTCCTTATTATCAAATTACTGTATTTGATAAATATATTGATTATGATTTTTTTTGTTGCTATCCTGAAGTAGCGACTGTAGTGATGAATTTGGCAACAGAGAAGATAGCAGCAGAATATCCTACGCCTTCTTTTATAATAAATCTAGCATCTATTGTGACTGCTGAAAGAGACTTGTCGTTGTTTGACGGATTAATTTCATCAAATTTGAAGATTCTTCTTAATTTGTACGATCGATTTAAAGGTGATGATTCTCTGAGGCTCTTTATTCAGTTTGGAAGCAGCGAGGAATATGGTTCCGAAGGTTCACCTTTTGTTGAAACACAGCGTGAGCGTCCTAATTCTCCTTATGCACTTGTTAAACAATTGACCACAAATACTGCTATAATGCTTTATGATAATTATGGATTTCCTACTATGGTAGTACGTCCGGGAAATCTATTTGGCCCAGGTCAGAACAAGAGTAAATTCATTCCTTATGTTATAGAACAATTGAGGAAAGGAGAACCTCTGAATGTTTCTCCTTGCGAACAAAGACGTGACTTCATACATGTGGACGTTTTTTCGCTTGATATACATGGTTTGTTAAAGCATGCGGACAGAGTGGTAGGCCAGATTGTAAATGTAAGTAGTGGCCAAAGCATATCGCTTCGTCAAATTATTGATTTCTATAAAGAAGCGCTTCATTCTACTTCTGAAATCAATTATGGTGCTTTGTCCTATAGGGAAAATGAAGCGATGGATTTGCGGTGTAATATAGGAAAGCTACTTATGATAGTGAATACTGAACATGACGAGATGAATGCCTTCAAAAGTTTGATAAAAGAATAGGTATGACGAACTAAAAATACAAGATATGCGATATTTGATAAATGGCGGTTGTGGTTTTATTGGCAGTAACTTGGCTGCTGAAGTATTAAGAAGAGGTGAAGAATTGTTTGTTTTAGATAATCTTTATCGTTTTGGTAGTGATGCTAATCTTCAATGGCTACGCAGCAGAGGAGATTTTAAATTTTATCCTGCTGATACGCGTAATACCAATGATGTAGAAACCATCATAAAAGAAGTCAAGCCCGATTATATATTTCATTTAGCCGGTCAAGTAGCAATGACTACTTCCATATCCAATCCTCGTTTGGACTTTGAGACTAATGCTTTGGGGATGTTTAACGTTTTGGATGCAGTACGCAAATATTCGCCCAATTCAGTTATTTTGTTTTCTTCAACGAATAAGGTCTATGGAGATTTTGAAAATTTTCATTTTCGGGAAGAAGAAAAAAGATATGTTTGTGAAGAGTATCTTTTGGGATTTCCGGAAAGTATCACTTTAGATTTTCATTCACCTTACGGTTGTTCCAAAGGTGCCGCAGATCAATATATGCTAGATTTTAATCGTATTTATGGGCTAAAGACAATTGTATTCCGGCATTCATCCATGTATGGAAGTAACCAACATGCCACTTACGATCAGGGTTGGATTGGCTGGTTTTGTCAAAAAGCTTTGGAGATAAAAAAAGGTATTTTACAAGAATCCTTTACGATTTCCGGGAATGGAAAGCAAGTTCGCGACGTACTTCATGGACAGGATGTAGTTAATCTCTATTTCAAATCCAAAGATGTTGAAGCAGCCTATGGACAGGCTTTTAATATAGGGGGAGGAGTAGAAAATAGCCTTTCACTTTTGGAGTTATTTGAAATTCTTGAACAAAAGCTTGACATAAAGATGAACTATCGTGAAATTGATTGGCGTGAAAGCGATCAAAAGGTTTTCATTGCAGATATCAAGAAAGCTGTAGATATAATAGACTGGACCCCGGAAGTAAGTAAAGAAGTTGGATTGGATAGAATGTTGAACTGGTTGCAAAAATAATTATTGTAGTATGTCATTGAAATCATTGATAGCTGAATTCATATCTAATAATCTATTGAGGTATCGAAAAAAAATATTATCTAAGACTTATCCTTTAATTCTTAATCCGGATAATACTTTTGAGAAAGTTTATAAGGTTAAAGATGCTTCATGGGAAGATTCTTATTATCCTGAATGTTATGAACATTGTAAAGAGCAACATTTGGAAGTATATGTCCCGGCAGAGTACATCTATAAATCGGATAATGGAGTTGTGAGTTATGAATCGGACGTTGTGATTACACCCAAAGGTGCTTATTGGGATAAGTTTAATAGTGAAGAGTTTGTTACATGGGCCAAACCGGCTGATTCAAATGTAGTATGGTATGACAAAAAAAATATTGGGATTACAAGATATAGAAAGACGGAATTTATACGTGGCAGAGTACTTTCTTTAGTTGGTGTCTGGGCTTATCATTGGGGGCATTGTATGTATCAGTTTCTTCCTAAATTATTTAGTGCAGGAGAAGCTGGACTTCTTGATGATTCCATTACAATATTAGTTGTAGAGAATGAAGATGCAACTATCATGGAAATTATTAATTCCTATTTGACTAATTACCCAAATGCTAAAATAAAGTTTATTTCCAAAAAGATTGATTATACTTGTGAAGTATTGTATTTCATGCCTTCACCGGGTTCAAGCTTTAATGGTCCTAAATTCAGGCTTGACTATCCATATTATATTTCCCGTCATGTATTGGATAAGACAAAGAAATATATTATCGATCCAATTATAGAAAAGGTAAAAGACGATAAGCCTAAGTATGATAAAATTTTTCTTCCTCGGGCAGGCCGAATTAGAAATTTGACTAATTACGAAGAAGTACATAACTACTTTAAAGAGTTAGGGTATGTTGATATTGAAGGGGCTGATCTTTCATTTGAAGAGAAAGCTGGCTTGTTTTATCATGCAAAGGAAATTGTGGGTTTATATGGATCGTCAATATTAAACCTGATGTTTTGTAATCAAGCTAAGAGCATGGTTCTTATTAATTACAGGATGTCTACCGATACAAGTCTGTATCTACAAATAAGAGATTATGTGTCATGCTGTATTAATATTACAGGTCAAGATGAAGACTCAACTTATCATTCCAATTATACTATTCCTTTAAGCAAGATAAAAAAGGCATATAACGAATATTTCAAGGGATAATACATTATGCATAAACTAACTACAGCAAACGGTCATGATGTGCCTATGGTTGGCTTGGGAACTTATCCTCTTCAGGGTGAGGCTATGGCAAGTATGGCTTTGGATGCTTTCAAATGTGGTTACAGATTAATTGATACTGCAGATGATTATAGAGGTGAAACCGGATTGGGACTTGCACTTTCGCGGCTTAATAATGAAACAGGATTTAGACGGGAGGATGTGTTTATCCAAACGAAAATCTCACAGGATAATGCCTATGGAGATGAACCATTGGAAGGTGTTTGGTTTAATAAGTTGTCGAAATATCAAAATCGCCATACAGTAGAAGAAGTTGTTATGGATAAGGTTACTATTTCCTTGCGAGAGTTACAAACCGACTATATCGACTCACTCCTCATTCACTATCCTTTCCCGGGTTATTATGAAGATATTTGGGATGTTATGATGCGTTTAAAGAAAGAAGGTAAGGTAAGATACATAGGAGTGTCCAACTTTCATATAAATCACCTCGAAAAGCTTAAATCAATAGGTGAATGTCCTTCTATTAATCAAATTTATGTCAGCCCTCTTAGCATAAAACATGAGGATCTTGAGTATTCTATAAATAACGCTATTCAGCTGATGACATATTCACCGCTCATGGATTTAGTTCACGGGCAGCTTAATGACAATATTTTAATGCCTTTAGCAGAGAAATATAGAAAGACAAAACATCAAGTTATACTACGTTGGAATATCGATAGAGGTTGCATGCCATTGCCTAGAACCACTAATCCGAATAGACTTTTAGGCAACTTTGAGTTATTCGATTTTAAGCTCACAGAGGAGGAAATAGAAGCTATTTCAGCAATGAACAGGGATTTGCAGTTTTTGGTTGAGTCAAAACAATGTCCGGGGCTATGAGCATACTTAGAAAGATCTTTAGAAAAGTGAATGGTTTGTTAAGACGTTCCTATTGGGTAAATGAAGTTGTGTTTCCGGATTGTAAAAAGTTCTGGAATCATAATACCTATGGATTGGAATTAGTAAATCTGGGTAGCAGTTCTGCCAAGTATGGGTTTAATTATGACGGTGTGGATATAAAAGCAGCTAATTGGGCTATGGCTCCACAAACATTTGTGGGTGACTATGCCATATTATCCAACTATAGTTCATATTTAAAGCCGGGAGCTACTATTCTTATTTCATTTTGTCCATTTTCATCATTAGGAGGTGGAAATGATGATTTAGCAGACAAGTATTATACTGTAGTGAGACCTATTAGTATCCCCCACGCATCGTTGCGAAGAAGAGATGCGGTGATGGATATAAAGAGTAAACCGCTAAAATATTATCCACTCTTCGCTCTTATTGGAGAAATTAAAAGACTATTTGGATTAAAGCAGCAAGTCTGTAAGGATTTTGAGAGAGATGCAAACAGATGGATAAATTCTTGGAAAAAAGAATTTTCTTTATATAATTTACATGATCCATTTGCTCTTATAAATCAGGATCGATTTAACGATTCTGTTGAATCACTTCAAAAACTTCTTGTTTTTTGCAAATCTCATGGCTATAAGGCTGTTCTCGTTTTACCGCCAATGACCAAACATCTGTCTCAAAAGTTTGATAATCTATCGCGTCAACAACTAATTTATAACTTCATTGAGCAAAGTAATATAATTAATGCTCCTATTCTTGACTACATTGACCATGAAAAATTCTCTAATGACATTTTCTTTAGAAATGCATATCTTCTGAATGAAAAGGGAGCTAAAGAGTTTACAAATACAGTCTTAATGGATATTGATAAACTATGAATAATCAAACTTTAGATAGTAAAACGCATAAAATGTGTTAGAGTTTTGATACAACCTCTTGGTGCTATGCCCTAAATTGATTACTAACGGATAACCGCTTTTTGGCGGATTTCCTTATGTGATATGCCAAAATTGGACGCTAATGCTAATAAATAATACATTGATAGAAGTATGAAAATTGGAATTCTGACCCAACCTTTACGCCTAAACTTTGGAGGTCTTCTTCAAAATTTTGCGCTCCAGCATGTGCTTAAAAAGATGGGACATGAGGTTGATACTATTGACAAAGATTATAGGCGTGAATTGCCTTCATTCACAAAGAGGCCGCTAATATACCTTAAAAGATTTATCAAACGTTATGTGCTAAATGAAAAGAAAGTAATAATAAGGTTTGAGGTTGAGTTTAATAAATCTTATCCTGTCATGAGTCAATATACGCAGCAGTTTATAGATAAATACATTAGCGTAAAAACAGTCGATCACTTTAGAAACGTATCAGAAGGATATTATGATGCTTTTATTGCTGGAAGTGATCAGGTATGGAGAGGAGGTCCGAATGGGGAGGGACTTGAAGATTATTTTTTTGATTTTGCAAAGAACTGGAATATAAAAAGAGTAGCATATGCGGCTTCTTTGGGAACGGATTATTGGTATTTCTCAGCCAAATACTCGGAAAAGTACGTATCATTGATACGCCTTTTTGACGCAGTGAGTTTGCGAGAGAAAAATGCAGCTGATATGATAGCATGCCATTGGGGTATAAAAGCGTGCCATGTGCTTGATCCCACTATGCTTTTGGATGCATCTGTTTATCATGAAATTGCTAAAACATCTGATGTGCGTAAAGATGATGTGCAGTTATTGATTTATATTTTAGACTCTAATGAAGAAAAGGAAGCGTTAATTAATCGTACATCGACTCAGAAAAAATTATCTCCCTATTATGTGAATGCGAAACCTGATGATATTTGGAGACCAATCACTGAGCGTATTCAACCACCTGTTGAGTTTTGGCTCAAATGCTTTATGAATGCACAGTTCATTATAACTGACAGTTTTCATGCTTGCGTGTTTTCAATTCTTTTTCATAAAGAATTTGTGGTAGTTGGCAACCAGAAAAGAGGCTTGAGTCGGATGAAAGAGTTACTTCAAGACTTTAGAATGGAAGATAGGCTGATTGATGAAGCGAATATTTCCGATTTTGATATTAGCAGTCTTCATCTAATTGACTATACTTTAGTGGACAAAATATTAAATGAACGTAGGAGATATAGCTTGAATTGGCTAATGAATAGCTTGAATGATAAGAATGAATAAAAATCTTGTTTCGATAGTTGTTCCTGTATATAATGCTGCCGAACACATAGAACGATGTGTAGAAAGTGTGATTGACCAAAGTTACGATAATTGGGAGTTGATTTTGGTAAATGATGGTAGTACTGACGATTCTTTGGTCGTATGTTACGCTCTACAGCAAAGAGATAAACGAATCACTGTTGTAGATAAAACGAATGGTGGTGCAAGTTCAGCACGTAACGTAGGTATTGACAGAGCAACTGGACATTTTCTTTGTTTCATAGATTCGGATGATTATGTCGGTTCCCATTATTTGAGCGATATGGTTGAAGCGTATATTCCTGATTCCTTTTCATTGGTGATTACCGGAATGAAACTTTTATGTAATGGCCAGTTTCAAACATTCAACTATCAGAATGAGACTGTTACTACCAATATAATTTCAGATTTGTCACTGAAGAAGTTTTATCAGCATGGTGGTCCTACTAATAAGCTATATATCACTAAAGTCGTTAAAGATAATGCTATTCGATTTGATACTTCAATTCGTAACTATGAGGATTTGATTTTTAATCTGAATTATCTGTCTCATATGAAGGCAATAATCTATTCGGAGAGTACGGAGTATGTATATGATATAGGTAATTCTTCAGCTAGCAAAACTTATAATGGAGTGGAAGGGGAAATGAAACTTTATTCGTTCTATTCTGAAGCACTCGAAATGTTTGATTTGACTCTACTCAATGATCGGAAGATTATTGACTATAAGAATGCTTTTGTGGTGCGCTCTCTTAAATCACTGTATTTTCCGGGTTGTGAACAGAAATCATTTTGCGAAAAATATAATTATTTGAAGATACTATCGGACAGAGTTACACCACACTTTTCATATGGTGAATCACTTTTATGGAAGAGCATGCTACGGTTACTGAGATATCGCCTTCTGCTATTGACACATATATGTTGTGCTTGTTTGGGTGGTATTAAAAAAGCAAAACTAGAATAATAGTGCTTGATTAATTCTTTGTACAATTTTTGAATGAAATATTTGCTTATCTAAAAGACGACAATTATTCAATTGATAACAATCAGGCTTATCCAAAATTTTTGATAACGGGGCAGAGTGAAACATATGCAAACTTACCACACTGCAGAACTAGCATGCTCCACTTCGGCAGTGATAAGGGGGGGAGATAGCGGCTACGTATCACAACGTAATCAAGTGAAGATGTAAGGGCAGTCCGTTAGGGAGTCCCTTAGTGAATTTTTTAACTGATATTTTTAATTGTTGTAGAGATTATTTGAATTTCTCTCTAAAAAATATTGGATTGACACTATGCCAATAGTTAATCAAGCGTTGATATTTTAACAAAATAATTTAGGCACTCTAAAAAACGCCTGAAATTGGGACTATACCCTAAATTGAATACTAACGGATAAATAAAGAATGAATGATAAAATGATTCAATCCTATAATGAGAACAGAGGACAACAATTCCCTTTTGATGTGGTGATTCCCACAGATGAGAAAAATTCAAAATTTGTGGGAACGGTTGTTACTCATGTGCGTCGTAGAATGCCGGAGGCTGGAACTATTTATATCGTGACCAAACGAATACTATTTGACAAAATAAAGAGATATGTGCATGATGATGATTGGCAACTGATTGATGAAAACACAATGGTTGCAGGTTTGAGCTTTAGCGAGGTGTTTGGTTATCTGAAAAAGAAGGGATGCGATAGTGTAAATAAAGTAGGTTGGTATTTTCAACAGTTTTTAAAGTTAGCTTTTGCATTGACATCTTATTGCAAAGGATATTATCTTACTTGGGACTCGGACACACTTCCTATCTCAGAGCTTCATTTCTTTCAGGACGGGCAACCACTCTTTACAATGAAAAAGGAGTATCACCGTCCATATTTCAATACTTTGCAGCGGCTCATTGGATTGGATAAGACCTCGTCTAAATCATTTATTGCCGAGCATATGATTTTTAAGCCAGAGTTTGTTTGTGAGATGATAGAAGAAATATCTCAAAATACACTCCCAGGAAAAAATTGGGTGGAAAAGATTATTCAAGCTTGTGATTTTGATTATGAGGAACATTGTTTTTCTGAATTTGAGACCTATGGCACATTTTGCACGGTAAGGTATCCTGGCTATTATGGTGAACAGACGTTAAACACATTTCGTGCGGGTTCGCTCATTAGAGGCCGTTATGTGAATGATTTCATCATCGAGCGTCTATCTAGCGATGTAGATATAGCCTCGTTTGAAATTTATGATGCTATGTTTCCTTATGACATTGAAAAGCGGATTTATATATGGAAGAGTAGATGGAAAAGACTGACAAATCTGTCGCCTTCGCAAGCTTTGGGCTTGATTTGGAGAAGAATATTTAAAAAGTAAATATTGTTTACCAATAATTCTTGGTTGAAATATTATGCCCCTTTACTTTTGCGTTCGCAATTAAGGAATATTTGGGTGTAAGCACTCAAATTAAGGCTCTATTTTGAAATCCGTATCTTCGTTGCGTAAACTAAAGTGGTATATATGTAAGTGTTCAACCAGATGCCTTCGGGTAATATCTTGGTCACGATTCATTTCGTGAAGGTCTGAATATCCGTAAAAGTGACCCCTGTGCCGATATGGAACCTGATGAAATGAGAAGCTACGTACGCTTCCTTCTTTGGAAGCTGGGCGAGAAGCAGGAACAGATGAATTGCATATTATAGGATTTGTCAGAGCTTAAGTCAATTTTCAAAGAGCATACGATAGACGACAATTTGGAGGCCGAGCGATACGCTCCCTGGCTGTCCAGAGAAAAAATAGCTTGGTCTTCGGTAGTACGAAGGGGCTTTACGATCGGCTGTTTATAATACCTTTATTGAGACGTGCAAGCAGGCGGGAGTCAGTTTCCTGTCTTTCTTCTGCAAATACATGACGGAGATACGGAAAGTTCGGACGGATTATAAGAACCTGTTCCCATGACAATATGTCTAACCAATTAGTGAAAACAACTTAAAACTTACTGTTCAGAATAAATGACGAGTGCCACCAAGCACTCGCATGAAAGGGGTATACCATGTTTTGGACACTTACTAAACTATTTGTAAATAGTAGAACATTCTATTATGGATAAACTATTGTGTGATTTATCTAATCATGAAATTTCTAAAAATAAACAGTTTAAATGGCTGTCACGATTTTATGTTTTATATATTTTCTCTTTTCCTTTTGTACATGCCTTCGCTATAAGTGGAACAATTAATTTTTCCGTTTTATTATCTCTTTCACTTTTGATTTATTTGTTGTATAAACACTACGTTATATTAAATGTCCAAGTAGGTATACTTTGCTTGCTTTTATTGAATATTTATGTTTCTTTCTTGCTAAATATTTCAGATGGGAATTTAAAATTGATTTCACATTCTGCTGCTTGGACTACTTCTATATTACTTTTTTTTATAGTACCGTTTTCTTTATTTAAGAGGATACCAATAAATAAAATAAATCATGTATTATATATAATTTATTATATAACCGTTTCGTTTTCTATATTAGAATATCTTGATGTGAATATTTTCAATATAGGGTTTACAAATCTCATTCCTCGTCCAGATGGTAGTGATTATGATCCTATCTTCATTTGGGGGATAAGAAGTCGTTCTTTTTTTGTAGAATCAGGATATTTTGCAATGTTTGTTTTGTTATATTTTCCTGTGATTTGTTACATGGAAAGGGGACGATTGTTTCGGTTGAAAAATATAGTATTGATAGTATTGACTATATTAGCTATGCTATTTGCTTTTAGTACCACTTTTTTTATCTTAAGTATTTTTTATCTTGTTATTCTTTTTTTGTTTTCATCAAGAAAAAATTTTGCTTTAAAAATTTTGTTACTTTTTTCTGTGTTGCTATTGTTTTATTGCTTGTATAAACAAGAGTTAGATGCAGTATTTGATATTGTTATATTGTCTAAATTTGATAGCACATCTTTTTCTTCTCGTACATCTTTAAATGAAGATTCCTTGAATTATATAAGAGAGCATTACTCACTTTTGCATTTATTGTGGGGATATGGCCCGGGGTCTTATGATTATTTGAATCTGGAAGCGGCTATTAGTACATATGTGAATATCATTAGAGATTTGGGACTTATAGGATTATTCTTGTTTGTGTGTTTCTATTGTTCAGTATTTGTAAAATTATTGTTCTCTAAATCTGTTTTTAGTAAATACATGCTGTTTAGCTTATTTTCTAGTATAGTCTATTTACATACCAATACTTCTTATTATTATGCATTTAGTTGGTTTGTGATAATATTATCTCTTAATGTCGAAAATATTGAAAAGTATGAATCTCAGAATAACAGTTATAACTGTTTGTCGTAATAGTGTAGATACGATAGAAAGAACTTTTACTTCTGTTTTGAATCAGCATTATCTTCCTTATGAATACATAGTAATTGATGGCGCTTCCAATGATGGAACATTGGGAATAATATTGAAGTATCAGCAGCTATTTGAAGCAAAAAATGTATTATTTCAATACGTAAGTGAGCCTGATAAAGGCTTATATGATGCAATGAATAAGGCATTGCCTTATGTAACGGGTGATTGGGTGCATTATTTGAATAGTGATGATTTTTATTATGATAATAAGACGTTGTATAATATGTCATTATTTCTAGCCAAGACACAGAAGGATATTGTTGCCGGAAATATGTTTATTAGTTCTGAAAATAAGAGAACGAAACTTTGTCGACCGTCTATTATTCCGAGGAAATTAGCAATGCTATTTACCTGTCCTTTTCAGCAGCCAGCTACTTTTGTAAAGGCTACATTAATGAAAAACACAAGGTTTGATACAGCTTACCGAAATAGTGCTGATTATAAATTGTGGGTCCAGTTGATTCTTGAAGGTATACAGTATGAATATGTAAATGTGAATGTGACTGTCTTTAATGTAGGAGGAGCTTCTGCTAATCTGAGAAATATGAATAATGAGAATATTCGTTTATTCAAGGAAGTGCAACTTCCTGTAGGAGCGGTAATTCATCGATGTTATATTCATATGTATTTATTATTTTATTTGAAGCAAAAATTTCCTTCTTTGCATTTGCTGCTTAAACGTCTATTTTCTTGATAATATGAATATTGTATATGTTATTACGGGACTTTCTCTTGGAGGTGCTGAGACTATAACCGTTTGTCTGGCCAATGAAATGAGGCGGCGGGGACATCATGTAGCTATCTTGTATTTGACTGGCGAGAACTGGTTTAAAGACCGCATTGATAGAGATATTATAGTTCAAAGTTTAGGATTGTCAAAGAATCCTTTCAGTTTGCTAAAAGCACAATTGAAAGCTAAACAGTTTCTTAAAGTTTTTTCTCCTCAAGTAGTCCATGGAAATATGGTTCATGCTAATATTTTTGTAAGATTATTACGTCTTCATTGTCATATTCCTCTTTTGATATCTACTGAGCACAATAAAAATATAGAAGGACGGCTGAGGATGAAAATATATCAATATACAGATTTCTTGTCGGACATAAATACGAATGTTTCAAGGGAAGCTACAACTTATTTTATTCAGCAAAAAGCTTTCGGACGAAATAAAAGTATGACTGTTTATAACGGTATTGATCTTGTTCGCTTTGGAAGGAATGAAGATAAAAGATTGAAAATTAGAACTCAATATTCAGTTTCCAATAATGAGTTCCTTTTCTTAAATGTGGCACGTTTGACCCCAGCTAAAGATCATGTGAATCTGTTATTGGCTTTTAAAGAGACTTGCTCTATTTGTCCTGATATTAAACTGCTAATAGTAGGGGATGGGGAACTTAAAAAAGAATTGGAAGAAAAGGTAAAAGAGTTGAAGTTGATAAATAATGTAATATTTGCAGGTCCCCATATCCATATTGAAGATTATTATAGTGCGGCAGATTGTTTCGTATTATCTTCTGCATGGGAAGGTTTTGGACTTGTATTAGCTGAGGCTATGGCTGCTAATTTACCTGTTTTGACTACCGATGCCGGGGGCTGTGCTGAAGTGGTGGATGATTATGAATATGTGGTGCCAACACATGATCCTTTTTTACTGGCTGATAAGATGAAAAAAATAGTAATAATGTCTCCTGAGGAACGCGAACAGTTGGGAAATACTAATAAAGATAAGGCAAAACGATTTGATATTAATTCGATTGTTAAAGAGTGGGAAGATCTTTATTTGGGCTATTTGCAATAATTTAATTCTACAGACTTTTCTTGAGTATTACTTTTATTTATTTGTTATGAAAATTATGCATGTGATTACGCGTTCTGATTTAGGAGGTGCGCAAAGTGTATTGATCAATATTGTTAATTCATTGTGTAGGGAAAATGAGGTTATTGTCATAGCCGGAGAAGGAGATGGAAAGATGTGGGAGCTGTTGGATAAGCGTATAAGACGTATAAATGTACCAGCTTTGAAAAGGAATATTTCTATAATAAACGATATTAAAGTATTGTTCAGCTTCCTGTCTATATATAGGAGATATGAACCGGATGTAATTCATTTGCACTCTTCTAAAGTAGGATTGTTGGGGAGGTTAGCCTTTCCCAAAGGAAAAGTTATTTATACTGTGCATGGTTTTGATTCCATAAGATTAGCTTATAGACCTTTTTTGTTCTTGGAACGAATGTTACAATATCGTTGTAAAGCAATTATTGGAGTTTGTAAATATGATATGGATAATCTCATAAAAGAGAAGATCACGAATAATGTTGGATATATTTATAATGGTATAATATCTAAAAATGTTATGGTAGATTTATCCTTGCCGGTGGAATGCTTGAATTATACTAAAAAAGTTTTATGTATAGCCCGAATGTCTAAGCCCAAAAGATTTGATATATTTCTTGAGATGGCAACTTTACTTCCACAATATGCATTCATCTGGATAGGCAATCAAGAAAAAATGATGAACTTACCTAATAATGTCTTTTGTTTGGGAAATATTGCTAATGCGGGTATCTATAACACACAGGTGGACTTGTTTGTATTACCGTCTGATTATGAGGGGCTCCCGATCGTAATAATTGAGGCTATGAGTTGTGGGAAGCCAATTGTTTCTTCTAATGTCGGTGGAATCGGTGAGATAGTATATAATGGTGAAAATGGTTATGTCGTGAATAATAATTCTATTGATTTTGCTAAGAAAATAGAATACATATTAAAAGATGATGCTATTTATAGTCGTTTTTCAGCAAGATCATTAGCCATATTTAATGAAAAACTGACGGTGGACAAAATGGTTGGAGAGTATAAAAAAATATATAATCGATAATAGTATGAATACGTTAAGAAATTTTTGTGGGATATTGATATGCATATTGTTTTTTTCTTGTGATAACGATGATGATTTCGATAATATTGATTTCGGAATCACGTCCTTTGACTTTTTGCAGGCAGATAATCCGAAACTTTTGCTTAATGATGTTGAATGCAGGATTGACAATGGGGAGATAACCACATTAATTCCATATATAATAAAAGATTCGCTACTAATAGCACATTTTGAATTTGTTGGAGAGCGAATTCTAGTAAATGGAATTGAACAGAAAAGTGGGGTGAGTATAAATGATTTTAGTAAACCAGTTGAGTATGTGGTAGTTAATGCTTCGGGAGAAGAAAAGCATTATATCATTACTATTTCGTGTTTTACAAAATTGCCTGTTTTATTTATAGAAACGGAAGATGGTAGTGCCATTTCTTCTAAGAATGAATATAAGAATGCTACTATCTGTATTTGGGGGGATTCTCTTCCTTTTAATAGTGATGTGAAAATAAAAGGGAGAGGAAATTCTACTTGGACTCTCCCTAAAAAAACTTATAAGTTGAAATTTCCGGAGAAAGTGTCATTGCTGGGCGCTCCAAAGGATAAAGAATGGGTGCTATTGGCTAATTATGCAGATAAAACAAATTTAAGGAATGAGACTGCTTTTTATATGGGACGCATCTCACAATTAGAGTGGACACCACGAACTCATTTTGTAGAGGTGTTCATAAATGACGTGTATGAAGGTACTTATCAGTTATGTGAGCAGGTAAAAGTGTCCACTTCAAGAGTGGATGTTACTGATGATGGATTTTTATTAGAGATTGATCATCTTGATAAACTGGATGCTACAGATACTTATTTTGAAACGGAACGGATATTGGTGAATATAAAGAAGCCGGATGTTGAAGTGGGGGATGAAAAGTATTGTTTTATCAAAGAATACATAACAGAAGCTGAAAGAGTCTTATTTGGTGATAATTTTAAAGATCCGGCAAATGGATACCGTAAGTATTTAGATGTTAATAGTTTTGTTGATTGGTATTTAGTCAATGAAATAGCAAAAAATAATGATGCCGTGTTTTGGTCAAGTTGTTATATGAATGTGTCTCCTAATGGTAAAATAAAGATGGGACCTCTTTGGGATTTTGACATTGCATTTGGTAATATAAATTATAATAATAATCAATTGGCTACTGGCTTTTGGGTTAAAGAAGCTTCGTGGATAAAAAGATTATTTGAAGATACTTATTTTGTTGATAAAGTGAAGGAACGCTTTAAATATTTTATGGAGAGGAAAGAGGATATTTTTATGTACATAAATAAAACAGCAGACACATTACATTATTCAGCTATTGAAAATAATAATCGATGGGGAACATTATATTCAAATACATGGCCTAATTATGCTGTATGGGGAGCCTATGAAAATGAAGTACAATACATGAAATTTTGGTTAGATAAACGTTTTCTCTGGCTTGATAAAGCGTTTGAAGACGAATAATATAATAGATTATTTTTATGACACTTCTATTTACAGGCGCATCCGGATTTCTTGGCAATAATATTATTCATCTTTTGAATGGGACATATAATATTATATCTGTTGGGCTTTCTCCTCAGGATACTTATTTAGTTGATATAGCTACAGATATTCCTACTTTTACTGATGCATTTGATGTCGTTTTTCACGCTGCAGGTAAAGCGCATTCCGTGCCTAAGACGGAAGCAGAGGAGCGACTTTTTTTTGATGTGAACCTTCAAGGTACTAAGAATTTGTGTACTGCTTTAGAGCGAAGTGGTATTCCTAAAGCGTTTATTTTTATTAGTACGGTTGCTGTTTATGGTTGTGATTCGGGTGAGAATATCACGGAAGAGCATCCTTTAAATGGAACTACTCCTTATGCTTTGAGTAAGATTAAGGCTGAGAAATACCTGCAGGGATGGTGTGCTATGCATAATGTAAAGTTAAGTATACTTCGTCCTTCATTGATTGCCGGACCTAATCCTCCTGGAAATTTAGGAGCGATGATTCATGGTATTAAAAATGGTAAGTACTTAAGTATTGCCGGGGGAAAAGCCCGGAAAAGTGTTCTGATGGTTCAGGATATTGCAAATCTTCTTCCTATGTTAATAGAAAAGGGTGGAATATATAATGTTTGTGACAGTTACCAGCCGAGTTTTCGTGAGTTGGAGATGGTGATATGCAAACAATTGAATAAGAAGTTACCTTTGTCTATTCCTTATTGGTTTGCTAAAAGTATGGCCGTTCTTGGTGATTGTTTTGGGGAAAATACACCAATAAACAGTTTAAAACTTCGCAAGATCACGCACTCTTTGACTTTTAGTAATGAAAAGGCAATGCGGGAGCTTGGATGGAAGCCTATGAATGTTCTGAAAAATTTTCGGATAGAATAAGGAGGTGTTCTAAATGGAAATTTTTCTTTGGATTATAGGAATCTTAATAGGAATTCTTTTTTTTGCCTTTTTAGGACTTCAACTTTGGTTTTATTTCATTAAAAAGAACGAATAGTTTATGTATTATCTGCTAATCTTAGTTCTGCTATTCTTAGTAGAACTTTTTTATTTTCATATTGCCGATAAATATAATATTATTGACAAACCGAATGAACGAAGTTCGCATACCAGGATTACACTGCGGGGTGGAGGAATTATCTTCTACTTGGGTGCATTGGCTTATTTTCTGACAAATCAGTTTGAGTACCCTTGGTTTATGTTGGCTCTCACTCTGGTGACGGTGATCAGCTTTGTAGATGATATCCGCTCCATATCACAAGGACTTCGTCTTGTTTTTCATTTTACGGCGATGGGCTTGATGTTCTATCAGTGGGAGTTGTTTACTCTTCCCTGGTGGACTGTAGTTGTGGCTTTGATCGCATGTACAGGGATTATCAATGCCTATAATTTTATGGATGGAATTAATGGCATCACGGGGGGATATTCGCTTGTTGTACTTGGATCTTTGGCGTTTATCAATCATTGGGTTGTTTCGTTCGTTGAACCGGGTTTGATTTATACCATGCTGTGTGCGGTGCTGGTTTTTAATTTTTTTAATTTCCGTAAGAGGGCAAAATGCTTTGCCGGTGATGTGGGGTCGGTCAGTATTGCTTTTATTATTCTGTTTTTAATCGGTAAGCTGATAATCGATACGGAAGATTTTAGTTGGATTGTGCTTCTGGCAGTATATGGAGCAGATAGTGTGTTGACTATTGTCCATCGATTGATGTTGCATGAAAATATTGGTCTGCCCCACCGGAAACATTTGTATCAGATAATGGCTAACGAACTGAAGATACCTCATGTCGCGGTGTCATTGACCTATATGGTGGTGCAGGGCGTAGTTGTGGCGGGATACCTGGTATTGCGGGAGTACGGATATGTATATTTGGCAGGAAGCATATTGCTGTTGAGTATATTATATCTGTTGTTCATGAAGAGATTCTTTCATCTGCACCAGTTTTGAGTTAGTCGGTGGTGGGAAATAAAAAGAAAGGCGACTTGATTGCAAGCCGCCTTTCTTTTTATTTAATCTCAAATTCTTCCTTCATATCAATCTCTTCTCCATGTGAATCGTAGAATACGTATTCAAGAAAAGCGAGTTTCTGACTCGGAATAATTTTAATACCAAATCCGTATTTCATCTGCCATTTGCGTTTCAGCGACATAAGTCCCTGATTCAAATAAGCAGCCACATACGGGTGGATGTGCAGTGAGAATTTCTTTATCTTCAGTTTATTGACCAGATAATCAATTTTACTCTCCAGTGTGTCCGTAAAGAGGATGGACGATTTGATGGTGCCTTTACCAAAGCAAGTCGGACAGGTTTCTGTAGTGTTCACGTCCATGGCCGGGCGAACCCGTTGGCGTGTAATTTGCATCAGTCCGAATTTGCTTAAGGGCAGAATGTTGTGACGCGCCCTGTCTTTTTGCATATTGGCACACATACGTTCGTAAAGCTTCTGACGATTTTCGGCTTCATTCATGTCGATGAAATCCACCACAATGATACCACCCATATCCCTTAGTCTTAACTGGCGTGCCAACTCATCGGCAGCTCCCAGGTTAACTTCGAGTGCATTACCTTCCTGTCCGTTGGCATTCTTGGTGCGGTTACCGCTGTTCACGTCTACTACGTGAAGCGCCTCAGTGTGCTCAATAATCAGGTAGGCACCACTCTTGTAGGATACTGTTTTACCAAAAGACGATTTAATCTGTTTGGTGATACCAAAATTGTCATAAATGGGAAGCTGACCTTTGTATAATTTGACAATGCCTGCCCGTTCGGGGGCAATCAGTGTCACATAATCCCTGATTTCGTTGAATACCGCTTCGTTGTTGACGTAGATATTTTCGAACGAGGGATTGAAAAGGTCGCGTAACAAGGCTACGGCACGGCTGGTTTCCTCATAAATCAGTGTAGGAAACTTTGTAGCCTTTTGTACCTTGGTGATACTTTCTTCCCAGTGCTTCAGCAATACTTTAAGCTCTCCGTCGAGTTCGGCAACACGTTTGCCTTCTGCCACTGTGCGTACGATCACTCCGAAGTTTTTCGGTTTGATGCTCATCAGTAACTGTTTCAGGCGCGCACGTTCTTCGCTCGATTTAATTTTTTGAGAAACGGAAACCTTATCATTAAAAGGAATCAGTACCAGATATCTTCCTGCAAACGAGATTTCGGAAGTCAGGCGTGGTCCCTTGGTAGAGATAGGTTCCTTTACGATTTGCACCACTACTTCTTGTCCTACCTTTAATGTATTGGCTACAGTGCCATCCTTGTCAAGGTCGGGAAGCAGGGTTGCTTTCGAAATGGGATTAAGCTTTTTTTTGTCGCTTAAAGTCTGCTTTACGTACTTTTCGAGTGAGTTAAATTGAGGACCCAGGTCTAAATAATGAAGGAAAGCATCTTTCTCATAACCGACATCCACGAAGCAAGCATTCAGTCCGGGCATCAATTTCTTGACACGGCCTAAATACATATTGCCCACCGAAAAAGAAATATTTCTTCCTTCGCTTTGAAGTTCCACCAGACTCTTGTCCTCAAGTAGGGCGATGGATACTTCTTTGGGCTGTACGTCTACTACTAGTTCGCTTGTCACCTCTATTTCCTATATTATTTAATTTTGTAAAAAATGAACGAATAACTCAATGGGTTTGTTCATTCAATCGGGCATTTAAACAAAGAACAAACTCGAAAGACATAGCTTCACAAGTTTGTTCTTTATTTCTGTCCAGATTCAGACTAAAAATTACTTTTTGCTTTTATGTCTGTTCTTTCTTAGTCTTTTTTTACGCTTGTGCGTAGACATTTTATGTCTTTTTTTCTTCTTTCCGCTTGGCATAGCTTCAAAATTTTATGGGTTAATACTCTTGTTTATTATTTCTTTACCGAAAGGGTGAATGTCTTAGCTGGTTTGAACGCCGGAATGTTGTGTTCCGGAATGATGATAGTCGTATTCTTAGAAATATTACGAGCGGTTTTTTGAGCTCTTTTCTTTACGACGAAGCTACCAAATCCACGGAGGTAAACATTCTCGTCCTTAGACAAAGAATCTTTCACTGCATCCATAAATGCCTCAACTGTTGTAAGTACTGTTACTTTGTCAACACCGGTGTTCTTTGCAATTTCGTTTACAATATCTGCTTTAGTCATTTTTCCTTAAAAAAAATATTATTACTATGTTCTTTCTAATTTTTTGGACTGCAAATATATAGCTTTTTAGTCTCCCAAAAAAATATATCCCGAACAATTTTCTAAAAAAGTCGCTTCATTAAGCTTTCTTAGTTCGTAATTAAACGAAAATGACTACTTTTGTGCAAGGATAAAGTTAACAAAAAGTAGAATCCGTCCAAAAAGCATGAACCGGAATTTCAGCAATGCAATAGAGAATTGGTACAAGGAATATAAACGTGAACTTCCCTGGAGGGATTCGGCAGATCCGTATGTAATATGGATATCGGAAATCATTCTTCAGCAAACGCGTGTGGTGCAGGGGTACGATTATTTCGTCCGCTTTATGAAACGTTTTCCCGATGTCGCCACTTTGGCCGAGGCGGATGAAGACGAAGTGATGAAGTATTGGCAGGGACTGGGCTATTATTCGCGTGCCCGTAATTTGCATGCCGCTGCCAAGAGTATGAATGGGGTGTTTCCGAAAACTTATCCTGAGGTGCGCGCCCTCAAAGGGGTAGGGGAGTATACAGCCGCTGCCATTTGTTCTTTTGCGTATAACATGCCTTATGCGGTGGTCGATGGAAATGTATATCGAGTGCTGTCGCGTTATTTGGGCATCGATACTCCGATTGATTCTACAGAAGGGAAAAAATTGTTTGCGGCTGTGGCGGATGAATTGCTGGATAGAAAGAACCCCGCATTATACAATCAGGCTATTATGGACTTCGGAGCGATCCAATGTTCTCCTCAAACTCCCAACTGCATGTTTTGTCCATTGGCTGACAGTTGTGCGGCGCTGGCAAAGGGGACAGTGGCGGAGCTTCCGGTCAAGCAGCACAAAATAAAAACGACCAATCGTTATTTCAATTATATATATGTACGCATGGGCGTGCATACTTTCATAAATAAAAGGACGGGAAATGATATTTGGAGAAATCTGTTCGAGTTTCCGTTGATTGAAACTCCGGTTGCTGTTTCGGAGGAAGAATTTTTGGCACTGCCCGAGTTAAAGGCATTGTTTGCCCCCAAGGAACTTCCGGTAGTCCGTTCGGTTTGCCGGGACGTGAAACACGTGCTTTCCCACCGGGTGATTTATGCCAATTTTTATATAGTAGATCTTCCGGAAGATAGTCATTCGTTTGCTGCTTATCAAAAAATAAAGGCTGAAGAGCTGGAACAATATGCCGTCTCAAAACTGGTGCATGCCTTTATAGAGAAATACATCGATTGAAATAGAAACTGAATATATTTTGTTGAATTATAAATATCTAAAATTATGAAACGACCTTACTTACTATTAGCCTGTCTTTCTCCCGTAGCTTGCCTGATGGCCGCAAGTGGACAAAAAGGAGAAAAAAACAAACAGAAGGTGAATGACCGACAACTGCCGAATGTGGTGTTTATCTATGCAGATGATTTGGGATATGGCGATCTGGAATGTTATGGAGCTAAAAATGTACAAACTCCTAATGTTAACCGTTTGGCATCCGAAGGTATTCGCTTTACTAATGCGCATGCTACTGCGGCTACCAGTACTCTTTCACGTTACTCCATGCTTACGGGAGAATATGCCTGGCGTCGTCCGGGAACGGATGTAGCAGCCGGAAATGCCGGAATGATTATCCGTCCGGAAGATTACACGATGGCCGATATGTTTAAAAATTCCGGTTATGTGACTGCTGCTCTCGGTAAATGGCATTTGGGACTGGGAGATAAAAGCGGAGAGCAAGACTGGAATGCTCCACTTCCCGCTGCATTGGGGGATTTGGGATTTGACTATTCATACATTATGGCTGCTACTGCCGACCGTGTGCCCTGTGTATTTATTGAAAACGGAAAAGTGGCAAACTATGACCCGAGTGCGCCTATCGAAGTCAGCTACCGCAAACCTTTTGAAGGAGAACCTTTAGGGAAAGATCATCCGGAGCTGTTGTATAACCAGAAACACAGTCATGGACATGATATGGCTATCGTAAACGGAATCGGCCGCATCGGTTATATGAAAGGGGGAGGCAAGGCTTTATGGAAAGATGAAAATATTGCCGACTCGATCACTACACATGCCATCAACTTTATTCGCGAACATAAGGATGAACCGTTTTTTATGTATTTTGCAACGAATGATGTGCACGTTCCACGCTTTCCACACGAGCGTTTCCGTGGTAAGAATCCGATGGGGGTGCGCGGAGATGCCATTGTACAGTTCGACTGGAGTGTAGGGCAAATCCTGGAAACACTTGACAAGCTGGGACTTTCTGAAAACACATTGATTATTCTTTCCAGTGATAACGGTCCTGTTGTGGATGATGGTTATCAGGATCGTGCAGAGGAGTTGCTCAACGGGCACAGTCCGGCAGGTCCGCTGCGTGGCAACAAATATAGTGCTTTCGAAGGTGGAACCCGTATTCCCGCCATTGTGCGCTGGCCTAAGAAAATTACTCAGCCGCAGGTGTCGGATGTATTGGTTTCACAAATCGACTGGCTGGCCTCTTTAGCTTCCCTGGTTGATGCAAGGGTTCCCAAAGGAGCGGCTCCCGATAGTTTTGACCGTCTGGGCAACTGGCTGGGAACGGATTCTACCGACCGTCCTTGGGTGATTGAGCAAGCCTCTAACCACACACTGTCAGTACGTACCAAGGGCTGGAAATACATTGAACCTAACGACGGCCCTCACATGATAACCTGGGGACCTAAAATAGAAACGGGTAATCTGAGCATTCCGCAATTGTATGACATGACTAAAGATTATGAACAGGAGAATCTTGCAGAGAAGAATCCAGCCAAGCTTTTTGAATTGCAAACCATTTTGAGAAAAGTGCGCAATAAAACTTATAGAGCTTTATAAAAGTTGTAACAATTCTTGCATTCTATTGTTATTCTATTTAATTTTGGCAACGAAATTCGGTATTTAGAAACATAAAATTCTGAGAATATGTCAGTAAATAAAGTGATATTGATAGGAAATGTCGGAAAAGACCCTGAAGTGAGATATTTGGATACAGGTATTGCTGTAGCCAGTTTTCCTTTGGCTACGACCGACCGCGCATATACTTTGTCGAATGGTACACAAGTGCCCGAACGGACCGAATGGCACAATCTTGTCCTTTGGCGCGGACTGGCAGAAACTGCCGAAAAGTATGTACATAAAGGTGATAAGCTCTATGTGGAGGGGAAAATAAGAACCCGTTCTTATGATGACCAGAATGGGGCTAAACGCTATGTTACCGAGATTTTTGTGGATAATATGGAAATGCTCACTCCGAAAGGTACCGGTTCGGGATCGTATGCTCCGGCACAGCAGCAGGCTGCTACTCCCGTGAGACCTCAATCGCAACAACCGCAGCAACCGATGTCTTCGCAAGATAATTCGGCGGATGACCTGCCATTTTAATGGTTAATGGCTACAAGTTAAGAGTTAGAATTGCCATCCGGCATCTAACCTTAACTTGTAGTGATAACTTTTAGCTGACAACTTGTGGCACATGATTTGCATGTAGCTACTTATTATTAACTTAAAACCAATATTTTGGACCCAGACGCTTATTTATGCCAATTGGCAGAAATTTTTAACGGAATATCCGTAAACACACCTTCATTATCGGCAATAATAGCCATTATTCTGGCAGGTTTGCTCCTGCTCGCCTCGGGCTTTGCTTCGGCATCCGAAATCGCTTTCTTCTCACTTTCGCCTTCCGATCTGAATGATATAGAAGAAGGCAATCATCCTTCTGATGGGAAAATCAGCAATCTGCTCGCAGACTCCGAACGTTTGTTGGCAACCATTCTTATCACAAACAACTTTGTGAATGTTACCATTATCATGCTCTGTAACTTCTTCTTCATGAATGTCTTTGTCTTTCATTCGCCTCTTGCAGAGTTTTTGATACTGACTGTTATCCTGACTTTCCTCTTGTTGCTTTTCGGAGAGATTATGCCTAAGATCTATTCGGCCCAGAAGACATTGGCTTTCTGCCGTTTCTCCGCTCCGGTCATCTATGTGTTGCGTAAAGTATTTGCTCCTATCTCTGCTGTGTTAGTACATTCTACGGCTTTCTTGAATAAACATTTTGCCAAAAAGAATCACAATATATCGGTTGACGAACTTTCTCATGCCCTTGAACTGACCGACAAGGCCGAACTTACGGAAGAAAATAATATACTGGAAGGCATCATTCGTTTTGGTGGCGAAACAGCCAAGGAGGTTATGACTTCCCGCCTCGACGTGGTCGATCTTGATATACGTACTCCTTTTAAAGATGTAATTCAATGTATTATCGACAATGCATATTCCCGTATCCCCATCTATTCGGGCACACGTGATAATATCAAGGGGGTACTTTATATCAAGGATTTGTTGCCCCACCTTAATAAGGGTGACAATTTCCGTTGGCAGTCACTGATCCGTCCGGCGTATTTTGTGCCGGAAACTAAAATGATCGATGATCTTTTACGTGATTTTCAGGCAAATAAGATTCATATTGCCATTGTTGTGGATGAATTCGGGGGTACATCGGGAATTGTGACAATGGAGGATATCATTGAAGAGATCGTTGGGGAGATTCATGATGAATATGATGATGAAGAGCGTACCTATACGGTGATTAACGATCATACCTGGGTGTTTGAGGCTAAAACGCAGTTGACCGATTTTTATAAGATTACGAAGGTCGACGAAGATGATTTTGACAAAGTAGATGGAGATGCCGATACACTGGCCGGACTGTTGCTCGAGATAAAGGGAGAATTTCCGGCACTCCATGAGAAGGTTCTCTATCATCGATACGAATTTGAAGTGCTGGCTATGGATAGCCGGAGAATCCTGAAAGTGAAGTTTACCGTTAACGAGCCTTCCACAGAGGAAGAAGCTTCCTGATATCAGCTTTTGCCATGGCTTTGTTACGGGAATATAAAGAAATTGCTTATCAGTGGGGAATCTGGAAAACAGAAGAGTCCCCGGAAGAACTTTTGGCACTGTTGCCCGATCCGGAAAGATATGAGCAACAGTTGACGCGCTTTTCTTCACCTCATCGTAAATTGGAATGGCTTTCCGTACGTGTATTGCTATATCAGTTGCTGGGGGAGGAAAAGACAATTGAATATGCTCCCAGTGGCAAACCCCATTTGGCGGATTCTTCTTATTTCATCAGCATTTCTCACACTCGCGGCTATGTCGCAGTTATACTGAGTCCCGTGTCCGAAGTGGGAATCGATATCGAGCAATACGGGCAGCGGGTGCACAAGGTCGCTCATAAATATATGCGTCCGGACGAGTTGATTTCTGAATATCAGGGAGAAGATACCTGGTCTTTACTTTTACATTGGTCAGCAAAAGAAGTGATGTTTAAGTGTATGGATACTTCAGAGGTCGATTTTAGGGAGCATCTTCGCATCATGCCGTTCCAGGTATGTGAACACGGGGAGTTTCCGGCGGAAGAATACCGTACGGAACATAAGAAGAAGTTCATGATCCGCTATTTGCTGCATCCGGACTTTGTGATGACGTGGCAAGTGACATCTGCGTATTCCGTGAATGAATGTGATATTATGAAGAAAATGCAATGATAAAGCGTATCCTATTATTGGCGATCGTTATTGGGGGGGGGATGACAACCGTTGCTCAAAACAGCATAGATACTTTGTTTGTGTCTGTCAGTCAACGTTTGTCCGGTTATCCCTCTGAACTCATCTATTTGCAGACCGGCAAAGATATATATGAAACGGGAGAAGATTTATGGTTTAAGGTCTATCAATTGGATGCCAAATCGTTCGCGCTGTCGGAACAAAGCGAAACGCTCTACTTGCAGATGCTTAATGATAAGGATAGTGTGGTTTGGGCCGAAAAGTATCCCATAGAGAAGGGGATTGCTGAGGGCCATGTATATATAGATACAAAATTATCGGAGGGCAATTATCGGTTGGGAACCTATACCCGCCACTCATATTATAATGATACGACCGGAATATCTCCGGAACGTAAAATCAGGATAGTCAGGAATATCGCTCTTGATTCTTTGCCGGAGCATCGAGAGAAGCCGGGTGAGTTCCGGTTCAATCTTTTTCCCGAAGGAGGAAATCTGGTTTCAGGTTTACCGTTCCGTTTGGCGTTTAAAGCGACGGGCAGCGGAGGATGTCCGGTCGATGTGGAAGGAACATTGTATCAGGATGAAATTCCTGTTTTGTCTTTTAAAAGTAGCCACGATGGGATGGGAGTCATACCTTTTACTCCTTCCTCCGGCAAAGAATACCGGATAGAGCTGGCGAACGGGTATAGTTATGCTTTACCTGAAATCTATCGGCAGGGGATGGGGCTCCGGTTATCCGGGCGGGACGGGAAACAGCTTGAATTCCTTATTTCCCAAACGGAAGGATTGTCCGATCAGGAGGTATATCTGGTGGGACAGATACGAGGAACCGTCTGCTGTGTGGCAAAAGGGTTGCTGAAAGATCGTTTGAAAATGAAGATACCTCTTTCGGAGTTTCCTTATCAGGGTATAGCGGAGTTTACCTTGTTCAATGCGGCTATGCAGCCTGTGGCGGAAAGGTTGGTATATGTGCATCCGGAAAAGAAGCTTCATATTGATATTGTACCGGAGAAAGAGAGCTATGTTCTTCGGGAAAAAGCTACATTGAAAGTAAAAGTGACAGATGATAATGGACAGCCCGTGAAAGCCGATTTGGGTATCAGTGTGTTTGACAAAGCATACAGCAATCCGGATGACCGGGTGAACATGCTGGCTTATTGTTATTTGTCATCACAGATACGTGGTGCTGTCTGCCGGCCGGCTTATTACTTTGACGAGAAGAATGTTGATCGTATGCAGGCAATGGATCTGTTGTTGCTGACTCAGGGGTGGAGGCGATACGTCTGGGAACTTAACGGAGCGGTCCGTCATGGCGAGATGTTTTTGAGGGATGATGTAACGGGAATTCAGACCTTGGGCAGTAAGAAGAAAAGTAAAGGAACGGGAGGTGCTAAACAACTTATTCAGGTTTCGGGCGCCGAAGGAAATTCCACCTATCTGATGACGGATTCCTTGGGGCGTTTTACGGTCGATACTGATTTGATGAAGACACTTCGTGGCGGGTATGTGTATCTGAAACCCATGTTGTCGAAAGAGTTTAAACCTGAATTGGAGATTCAGGATTACTTCCCTGCCATCGATAGCATACGGAGAAAGAAGTCTTTTGACTGCTCGCTGATAAATTGTACACAGAGACCCAAAGAGGAGATTTACGATGCACCGGTCGTGAGTGGTGACAGTACCATTCTGCTGGATGAAGTGGTCATTGCCCGCAAGGCTCGTAAGCCGTTCAGAGATAAGCTTATGGGACGTCTGGATAGTTTGGCTCAAATGAATCTGAATAGTGTCTATGTTTGTACTTCGTGTGGGCTTTTATTGAATTATAATCCGGATTATCAGGGACATCATGCACTGGTGGGAGAAGGTGGATGTCCGGCTAAGGGAAGGAAACAACCGGTTGACGGAGAAACTTATAGGATAGCCAAGTATAAATATTATGGGGACGCAAAAGGTGGGGGAGTCTATTTTAGTGTGGTCGATGCATATTCCGTGGTTTATCATGCTGCTGAATTTACCGAAGAGGAACTGCTCCGTATGAATAATATGTGGCGAGTGAAAGGGTATTACGGTAAGCGTGAGTTTTACCAACCGGATGAAATAGATATGCAGTTGCCTGTACCTGATGCCCGCAATACATTGCTATGGGCTCCGTCCGTAGTGACTGACGAAAAAGGTGAGGCTACCGTTTCTTTTTATTGCTCCGACATTAATACCGGTTTTATTGGAGTGGCAGAGGGAGTAGATGGAACAGGACTTTTAGGGACTGATCAATGTGAGTTTAGAGTGATCAGGAGAGCAGACTAAATCTTATAACCGCAGTTTGTGGACGGAGAGGAAATATAAAAGTCGCCGGGAATATCGTTTGAAAGATGTTTCCGGCGATTTATCTTATTTCTTTAGTTTATAACTCAACGCTCCCGACGGACACATTTTGATTTGGGCAATCAGTTCTTCCGTGGTAGCATTCTCCATCTTTATCCACGGACGTTCTTTCGGGTGATATACGTTAGGCAGTGTCTTTACGCAGATTCCGGCATGCCGGCAGAGTTCCGGTTGCCATACAATGGTCAGTTCGCCATTGCTGTATTCTATTTGTTTTCCCATAACTGTTTTTATATTATTGAATGTGAATACCACGAAGTACAATACGCTTCCATTCCGGATGCTTATGTATATATCCCGCAACGAACGGACAGAGAGGAACCAGGCGCAATCCCTGCCGTTCAATGTCAGTGAGAACTTTCTCTGCAAGTTGTGAACCTATTCCGTGTCCTCCCAAGGCGGCCGGTACTTCGGTATGTGTCAGATAGATCTCGCCATTTAAGGATTTTATGTATTCTATCCGGGGAACATAACCTTCAACATGAAATTCATATTGATGTTTTTCTTCATTATCTATCAGTTCATAATTTTCAGTCATAATCTTCTTACTTTTAAATCTTGTTTTATTCTACAACATTTAGAGGATAAACTTTGTTTTCTCCTCTTGTTTATTTATGAATCATTTAAACAATTGGATGACGGGATATAACTTTAACAGATAATAATGATTCATGGCAAAACAAATGCATAATCTTTCTGTTGATATTTGACTTATGCGGAGCAACGGTGCCTCGCTTAAAAAACTACCATAGGGAAAGTATCTCGGTTTTAGGATACTGATTTCTGAGTGATTGAACGAATTGTTTTATATTTAAACTTTAGAGATTATGAATAGAAGAGTAATACAGATCTTCTGCATGGTAGTTGGCATGGTACTTGCTTCCTCTTGCGGAGACGAATGTCCGGTAGAACAACCTTACTCGGTTAGGGTATCTGTTAAGGACAAGAACTATTTGAATATATCGCAGTTTCCACAGTTGAGCCCGGTAGACGAAAATCTGCCTTTCCGGACTTATGCGGGAACTCTCTATTACGCCCTGTACGATGCATCTACCGGAGCATTGATCAGAGAGTCGGCGGTCGTCTCTACGGAAGGTGAAGAAAAGGAATACACCCTTACTTTTCCGGGCGTACCCGACGGTGACTACAAATTGGCCGTATGGGGAAATCTGACCACGGACTATCCCGCCGGTATCTTGCATCAGGATGGGAAGGAACATACGGATATTTATGTGACAAGCGGGGACTTGCATTTCTCTCCCGATTATCAGACAGAAGAATTGACACTGGAACGCACGAAGGGAAAGTTGTTACTGCTCTGTTCAAATTTCCCGTCTGAGATAACACGCATTGAACAGAATGTAAGTCATGTTTATCAGTCGACGGATGCCGGCCTCAACTATTCCGGAAGCACTCAGGTTGACAAAAATGTGCCGTTCACCAGTGTCCTGGAGACATTGCTTGCTCCTACTTCGGCAGAGGGACATTCCAAATTAACTTTGACTTTCTATACTGGTGGTACACGTGCATCAGAAACTCCATATCTGAAATTGCCGGTGATGGAGATGGATATGCGGCGTAATGAAATAACTGCTGTTTCTATAGACTACAATACATCAGAAGGAATCTGGGAAATCAAGATGTTCATCCGTGGAGAATGGATCACGATACATCGCCTGGATATTTTCTGATCACTTTTTCTCTTATCTATTTATTAAACTAAACTTTGCTATTATGAAAAAATTAATGTTTCTGGTGGCAGCAAGCTTATTTGTGTTTGCTGCTTGTTCCAGCGAAGATGATTCTTCACCCGAAGTGAATCCTGAAAATGCTGCAATTACATTTGAGCTGTCTGCGGTTAATGGTCTGACAGACGGAATTGGAACCCGGATGCCGGTGTATAGCCAGGAGGCCACACAGCATGTCACTCGTGTCAGTGTTTATGCTTTTGTGCAGAACGGCTCGACCTATCTGCATCAAAAGACTTATGATATCACCGGCTGGACCGATGGTACTACCTTTAAACGTTTCGCTGTTCCCGATGCGGATAAACTTCCTGTCGGCGTATATAAGTTTCTGGCCGTAGGACGTGATGCAACTGACCGCTTCTCTGTGACTACACCCACTTCCGGCAATACCAATTATACGGATATGCTTGCTTCTATTGTGAACTCGGGCGATGAATCGGAAATCTTTGCGGGTTCGGCCGATGCGGAAGTGATGGCCCAGGGAGGAACTCGTGTCAGCATTGAGATGACCCGTAAGGTGGCCGGTGTGCTGGGATACTTCAAGAATGTTCCTCAAGTGCTAAACGGAAGTACCGTGAAGTATCTGCGTCTGAAGGTCAGCAACTCCAACCAACAGGTGAACCTGACTAATGGTGTGGGGATCAATACAGCGCCTACTCCTTATAATATAATAGACATGGATCTTTCCGGGCAGGCTGTTTCCAACGGTGTGTATGTAGGTAACGATCTTTCCGGTCAGGGAGTGGTAAAAGTACCTAATTCGCAATTGGGAGGTTCTTTCTATATACCGGTTAGTGGCGTGAGCATGACTTTGGGACTTTATGACGCAAGTGGTGTAGCTATCAAGGAGTGGACTGTGAGTGATACTAACAGTTCGGGAGCAACACAGTTCAATCTGATGGCCAATCATTTTTATTCATTGGGTGTGAAAGGTGCTACGGGCAGTGTAGATGGTGGAACACCGGGGAATCCGGGTGACGATGACGCTCCGGTAGATTTATTGACCGACCAGAACATTGTAATCACTATCAGTCCGGCATGGGAACTGATTCATAACCTGGTGATCCAGTAAAAGTAACTCAAAAACAGAATCATGGTATGGCTATGAGAAAGACAGGCTATATAACTATCCTTCTGACGGGATTTCTGGCAACGCTCTTGTTGGGTAGCTGCTCAACAGATGATGTTGCCGAACTCCCCTTGGAAGAAGGGGTTCCGGTTCGTTTTGAAATAAAGCGGGATGGGATCATGAGTCGTGCGCCGGGAGATGCAGCTCTTTCTGTCAACAGGATATTGATTCTGCCTTTTCGGAAAACGGATGAGGCATCGTCCAACGATGCAGCTAATTTCATTCCGGAATATAGTGCAGCCCGACAATTGGACGTCAACTCGTTTCCGGCAGTAGTCACGATGCTTACTCTTTCAGCAGCCTCTACCTATCAGTTGTTGGTGATCGGATATAATCGGAGTGATTATGATTTTACCGGTGGCGGGGGTGCGACGAAACGGTTTAATATCGGTTCGACAGATACTCCGGCTACATTGGCTAATTTGTATTTGCAACCGGTCAATCCGACGGTAGTTCCGGAGTTCTTCTCGTGTTTCGGAAACGGTTACCGGGGTACAACGTTGGTTGGTCCCATTTTTAAACCTTCACAGATCAACTATGTGACGGGTACGCTGAAAAGGCTGGTTAGCGGTTTTACACTTGAAGTGACCAATGTTCCTGCGTATGTCAACTCTATGACATTGATAGCCGAGCAACTTGTGACGGCTACCCGTGCAACGGATGGGACGGCACTGACATGGCAAACAGCCGGTGACGGCGGTACGAAGACGTTGGCTACTCAGGCACCGGTTTCGGGAAAAGTCAGCTTCAACCAGTTTCTACTGGCTATTCCGGATAGTAGAAAGACTCTGTTCTATCTGGATGTGTCCTATGGAATCTTCACCGAACGTTATACGGTGAAACTGCCGGATACTCCGGGTGTGGTTTCGGGAAACCGGATTATCTTTACTCCTAATCATTGGGTGAAAGTGACCGGAAGTTATGCGAATATCAATATAGGTTTCACTTTGGCAGGAGACATCAATCTGGATGACAATGCCTGGGATGGCCTTCAATAGAAACTGAAAGCAAAAAGAACCGGAGATGAAAAAGAAAGTGATAATAATGATGAGCCTTTTTATTTCTCTCTTCCTGACGGGATGTGAGAAAGAACTGGTCGAAGTGCCCGGTGAAGTTCCCGGGCAACTTCCTCCGGAAGGTAAGCCTTCGGACTTGCCCGACGGATATTTTGAAGTAACCTTCTCAGCCGGATACGGAGGAGGCGATACCCGTACACCCGTCACAGGGACTGATTCACGGGTTCGCCACCTGCGTTACGTCATTTATAAGTCGACAGGTGAGTTTGTGAAAGAAAAGGTGGTGCTGAATACTACGGATGCCGCTCCTTCCTGGCCGATGGCGGCCTTGAAAGATACGCTTCCGAAAGGACAATATACAGCTGTATTTCTGGCCAATGTAGAGAAAACACAGTTCCCGATTCCCGTTTCGGGCGGAGGAACCAACTATGCGGATGTGCTGACGAACTACCAGATAACGCGTGCGAATGCCCGGATCGTGTTACCCGGTGCCGAGTTTACCGACACTTCGGAATTTTATCTGGCCAATGTATCTTTCTCGGATACCTCTGCTCAACCTTATGTATTGTTGCAGCGTATTATCAGTATGCTGAATTTGCGAAGAGTGTTTGTGGATGCACAAACCGCTTTGAATTCTCTGACCAATAATATTGTGACGCAAGTAGGGTATAAGAATATAATCCGGACGACGGTACAAGGCATTTTGCCCGGGTTACTGAAAACGGCAATGAACTTGGGGCCGGTTGGTAATCTTGTCTATGACGTTGTTGGCGGACTCGATGCCGCAGTCAATCTGGTGGTGGCAGCATTGGTAGAACCGGTCGTGGATGCACTGTATGCACAACTTTTGCAAGGGCTGGTCAATCAGATAGGGCTGACTCTTTCCGGTAATGCCACGCAGAACGGTGCATTGGGAGCGTTGGGCGATTTACTGAATCCCTGGCGGGGCAGTGATGCTGCTTATGCTTTAGTGACTATAAACAATTTCCCGAAGACTATGGACTTAGACCTGAATGTAAAGGATTTCTATACGGGCAATCATCGTTTCCGGTATGGATTCACACCTACACCCGGTACGACAAATAGTGAGAAAGATATTCTGATCAGAGGTTTTCATGGACTATATGATGTGCGGGAGATTCATGTTGCCAAACCCGGACTGATCTCCGGACTATTGGTGGATGACGTGATTGACGGTCCGTTGTTACTGAACGGAGTGTTTGTGAATATCACAGATCCAATACAAGCAACAGTCAATACGAATTACCGATATCGTTCGAACTATTCGTTTGTCAGCCTGGGGCTGAAATCGTATGCACAGCAGAGCGACGGAAACCATTCGCTGACACTCTCTGTACAGTTGAAGAATATTGCTAACCTGGATGGTATCTTGGGAGGAATTCCTGTGCTCGGTCCTGTGTTGAATGGAACCGTTAGATTATTGATTGGCAATATAACGGTTACCGTTCCGGTGAATCTTCCTTTGCTTGGAACCGATAACCTGACGCTGTCCGGTAGCTGGAGTACACCACCGGTACAATATTAAAAATGAATCGGTGCAATAGTAAAAAAACAAAAGGAGATGTGTCGAAACTCGTACTCACCTCCTTTTGATAGTATGGCTATACCTCGGTATGCCGGGGACTACACCTTTTTACTTTTATTCAAAGTCGTAAGTGAAGAATACTCCCGCAGGGAAGCGAGTTGCATTTTTGTAGTCCTGCACCAGTTTAGTGGTACCACTTGTGAAGTTAAATACACCGATGCTGTTAGTCAGGTAATCGTTACCGTAACCTTTGATTGTAGTGACGTATACATCACTGTTTTTCGGATTTACCGCAAGGTTATTGTAAGTCATTGTGGCATTTTGTATGTAATCACCGATTTTAGCCAGCTCTTTGGTCTGATTCTTCGCGAAATCATGGAGATAGATAGTAGTGCTGTTGTTACCAAAATAAATGCTGTCACCTTTGGCGCTGATTGCCGGAGTGGCTCCCCAGCCGGCTGATACCTGGAAACTTCCTAATTCGTTTGTTTTCAAGATTGAGTAGTCCTTAGACGATACTTTCATAATCTTTGCCGGAGTGCTGTTGACAGAGACCCATACATTGCCATCCGAAGCTTTTACAACTCCTGTCGGTGTGCCTTCCAAAGCGATGGTTTTTATCACTTTGTTATCTTTAATCACCAGCAGACTGTTGTTGGTTCCTGCGAATACTTTCTGGGCTGTTACCGCCATTCTGTTTTTTATCGCTCCGTCTGTTCCCTCTATTAAACTCAGGGAGGTTGTTGTCGGATCGAACAAGTGCACACCGTTATTGTCGCGGATGTATACGTGTGAGTCATCCAGAGCGGCTACGTGGGTAGGCCAATTGAGGTCGGCCAGTTGATCCTTGCTGAATCCTTTCTCTTTTTTCAATGTTTCGGCATTGGCAATTACAAGCATACCGTCTTCGCCGCCATTCTGAGAAATGATATACATCTTATTGTTTGCAATGAACAGGTCTTGTGATACAACTCCCAAGTGTGTACCATTTGCTTCGAAGTATGCTGCTTCCGTCATTTCATTTTCCGGAGAAATGAAGATGAGCGAGCTGGGAGGATTGCCGAAGTTGCCTTCATTCAGAACAAAGGTCCCATATTTGTATTTGCCGTATACGGTGACCGGAAGGTTTACTCTTTTCTCTCCTACATCCGTAGATACCACCAGAGTTACATAGTATTTTCCCGGTTCGGCTTCAGTAAAGCTGAACTCCTTATCAGTTGACTTCACCTCTCCGTTGACTTCCCATCTCACTTCGGGGTTCACGTTGCTTGTATAGTTGGCGGTCAGTGCAAGTGTTCCACCTTGGATAACTTCGGTTACTCCGCCTTCACTTTCGATGGCGATACCCGTCAGGTTAGGGATGGTTTCGTCATCCGAGCAAGAAGCAAATCCTAACGCTAACGCTGCCACAAATAGCAATAGATATTTTTTCATTTTCATTTTTTGAATCATTAAATTAAGTAATTGGTAAATGTTCATTTCTTATCTCTTTTCCACTTGGTTTTATTTCTTGTAGTGTAAATCTTCCACCGCCTGTATCTCCGTAGAGGCTTCACCCAGCCAACCGCAGTTCTGGTTGACCGCTGTATAAATCTTCACGAAGTCGATGCCGTCCAGATGAACCGGTTTTCCGTCTTTATCTACCGCCCAGTCTATCTTGAATTGAGAATATTCCGTATTGTTCGGATGGTTGTCGGCATATCCCCAGGCATAACAGTAGCCTACCCAATGCTCGGGCATGCCCGGACGCGGCTCGTTGATGGAGTTGTCCGCCAGGCGGCTTCCGCGGAATGTGATTTCAGCCGGCATCCATGCCGGATAATAAGAACCCTGGGTGTGATACGTGTTCCGGTAGATGTATCCCTCTTTGCCTTGATTGTCTTTCCACTTCACATCCCCGTCTGCCGGAGTGGGACGGTAGTAAGTGATTTCGTAGTTGCGGATGGTGGCAGGCGAGTTATATTCGCTTCCTGCCAATTCGTACCACTCATCATCCGGCAATCCGTTGCCATTCGTGTCTTTGGATACAAGCACGATTCCCGGTTCGGAGTTTCCTCCGGGTTTATCCAGCAGAGTGCCATACATATCATAGTAGGCGTTGCCGTATATCTTGAAGTCATATTCACCGGGGACGTTAGGGATGGTATGGTCGAATCCCACGGTAATGTTACCTCCGAATCCTCCGAGCGTGAAGAGACAGGTGGTGCGGTCCTGCAGCAGTTCGGTGGCGCGTGCCAACACTTGAATACCGGTGAATCCCTCTTCGTAAGCAGTATAAGAGGTATTCATATATTGTGATGGCGCCGGATTATACTCCAATACTTTATTGGCGAAAGCGCCTGCTTCCGGGTCTGCGGGATTTTCGTCAGGATTGCCTTGGGAGGCTTTGTTCCGGAACAGGACGGTATTGGAGTTGATTCCCACATTGGGCAGCTTAAATATAAGTTGTCCCTGCGGACTAAAGCATAACACATCTCCTTTCACCTTATAGTCGTAAGCGTCGGTGATGTAGACGTTTCCACTGTAAGGGTTGACACTGATGCTGTAAGGAGTGCGTATCGTGGTGCCGTCTGTGATGAAGTTTTCCCGCTCTGTCTTTCCGGCTTTCAGATTGAAGACTTTGATTTGAGAATCTTGGGTGCGGTAGTCGTAGTTATACAGATAGGCCATGTTGTCGTGAATGGTGAAGCTCAACACCTTTTCGTCGAAAGTCCGTACCACTTGATCGGTATGACCGTCTATTTGTACGAAGTGATAGTCACCCGCCTCTATGTTTTCGCCGTGCGTGGCTACATAGACGCTGCCATCCGGCCCGGCCTGTATATCTCCCGGATTGGGACCTACTTCTATCTTCTTGATTTCGGTGAAAGAAGGGATGTCGATCACAGAGACCGTGCGGTCTACCCCGATGCCTTCCCAGTCCAGTCCTCCGGAATTGGAAACATACAGCTTTCCGTTCTGCACGCAGATACCGTCAGGGTTTCTGCCCGCCCGGGTCAGTGCGTCGATGGAGAGAGAGGCAGTATCTATTCGCGCCACTGTTCCGTCGAAGGAACACACGTATGCCTTGCCTCCGTCGAAAGCGATGTTGCGGGGTTGCCGGGAACTTCCGTTTTCTGACAGCATGGGTATCTGCTTGACAGACTTGCCGCTTTGCAGGTCGACCACTTCTATCTGGCTCGATACATTGACCACGATATAGAGTTTGCTTCCATAAATGCCCATGTCATTGGCGGTATCTCCCAGGCCGCGCCGGTTGATGCTGCGGAAGTAGTCGGTGTTCAGCTGATTGTTCTTGAAGGAATACAAAGCCAACGAGCTGTTGTTCAGGTTGAAGAGTCCTTCGCTGAGGATGTAGAGTTCGGCTGTTCCGGTTTCGACGGGCATACCGTCGTCGCCACCCGAAGGGGTATCCGTGTCTTCCAGGTCATCGCACGAGGCGAAGAGAAGCAGGAAGAGGAGGAAAAAGAAGGACACGCCTCCGATACCTCTCCGAAAGAGGGAAGAGGAATTGCTTCTGCCGTTATTGAATGAAGTTGTTTTCATATTGCTGATTCTTTTGATAATTACTGATTCAATGTCTGGAGTATCTTTAGTATCTTACTTTCATCGTCACTCTCACCGAGCGTCCCGGCATGGGGAAGTTCTTCACTATCTCGTAATTCTTGTCCAGTAAGTTCAGCACTTCCACTGTCAGGGATGTGTTTACGTTACGGATGCGCAGATCGCGGCTGACGGATACACTGTGGTCGCTGTAACTGTCCAGCCGGTTTTCGCGAAGGTTCTGTCCCAGCATATAGCGCTTGCCCGAAAAGAGGAATGAGTAGGAGAGGTTCACCCACGGAGTCTCGATGCCGGCTTGTCCCGATCCGGATACACGGGGAGTATAGGCGATTTGTTGCTTGTAGGTTTTCCCTCCCGGTTCGGTCATATCCAGTGCACGCTGATAAGTGTAGTTCCCCGAAAGGTTCACCCGTAGTTTCTCCCAGGGTTGCAGGCTGATGTTTCCGGCAATGTCTATTCCCTTGATGTCCACTTTGCCGAGGTTCACCATGCTCCATATAAAGAGGTTCTTGGTGGGGATGGCGATGATTTTGTCTTTCACCTTATTATAATAAGCATCTGCCGTGACGGATACGTAGGGGATCAGTTCATTGATCGACCGGCTGTACGTCAGTCCCAGGTTGTATTGTGTGGTGCTTTCCGGTTTCAGGTTCGTGTTGCCCACCTGCCCGTAGTACAGGTCGTTGAAGCTGGGCAACCGGAAGATGTCTTTATAGAACAGGCGGATGCGGAACTCTTCGCTGGCAAAGGGCTTGAACGACGCGCTGACGTACGGAGAGAGTTTCCGCCGGTTGGCTGCGGCGCTGCCTTGGCGCACCTCTTCGTTGATGACCGTTGCCAGTACCGAGGCGGATGCCGTCAACCAGTCGTTAACGTATTTTCCGGCAAAAGCCGTCAGCCACGAATAACGGGTAGGATATGCGAAATCTTTCAGGTTCGCGTTCAGCCGGTTGATGCTCGCGTCTGTCGAAAGCGAAAAAGAGAGGTTGCTGAGCACCCGGTAGAGCGCCGAAGCCGAGAGGTAATACTCTTGCTGGTAATAACTGTTCTCCGTTTTGCCTTCCGAACCTTTATAGTCGGGGTCGAGATAACGTTGGTAGCTCCAGTTCCATTTGGCCGAAGTCTGGAAGACCCATTGGCGGCTGAATTCTTTTTTGTATTGGCTTTGCACGAAGACATTCTTATCCCAGAGATGCTGTGAAGAGTAGTCGTAATAATAAGTCGTGGCATTGGGCAGTCCGCGGGACGACTGATAGTAATAGGCCTTTAGCCGCCATTGTTCCGTATCCGAGAAGTTGCCGAACAATCCCGCTTCGGCACGGAGGTTTTTCACTTCCGTGTTTTTCCGTTTCTCACGGGAGGTCAGGTCATTGTCCTCGCCATAATGCAATGTGAAAGGATAATGACCATCGGCCGACATCCATTCGCCGTTGGCGGAGAGCACCCATTTACGGCTCAGTTTCTGTTCGAGCAGGAGAGACGGATTGACCAGTCCCCACGAACCCGTTTTGAACGAGGCACTCAGGTTGGTACGCCGGTTGTCTTTGAATTGCGGTGTCAGTGTCTGTATGTTCAGTATCCCGGCGGAAGCGAAAAACCTTGCGGGTTGAAAGATGTTGTCGCTTTGTCCGTTGCTGAGTGACAGGCGGTCTACATTGTCCAGTGAGAAACGTCCGATGTCTATTTGCCCCGTCTGGCAGTCGCTGATCGTTATTCCGTCATATCCCACGGCGGTATGCTCGGCTCCGAGACTCCGCAATGAAACGGTTTTCAGTCCGCCGATGCCGCCGTAGTCTTTCACCGTAACTCCGGCAAAGTGTTTCACGGCATCCGACACTTGCAATACGTTGAGGCTTTTGAGTTCTTCTTTAGAGAACACCTGAGTGGGAGCCATGGCTCTCACTTCGCGGGTGTGGTATGCTTCGGCAACGGTTACTTCGGGGATTGAATAAGTACGGGCGGTATCTGCTTTCTGCTGCTGGGCGGAAAGCGAAACGGTAAGAGCCTGGCAGCAACAGAAAGCAACACAGGAGTATAATAGCTTAGGTAATCTGAGTATATTCATCTTTGTTTTTTGTTGTTAAAATGTCCGGACGAACTCACTTCGGCCGGACACACTAAATAAACTTGGCAGAGTTTATTATCATAACTTACTTTCTCTGAATCAGAGTGATGAATAAAATGACGGATGGAATAGTTCCGGCTCATTAGACTCAACGCTTTTTCCTCGAAAGCAATGAAAAAGATGCACAGGCAGGTCTTCTGACTCGTTTCTGTTGATAAGCGCCTTCCCAGGAAACGTTTCCCAGTGGCAAGTGGTGGTTGCTTACAACAATCTGATGTGAAACTTACAGCAGCGGGACTGTTCAGGATTTGCACCTGATTCCCTTTTAATTGCATCCCCGGAACACGGAGAATACAAACCAATGCACTGCAAAGATAAAAAGAATATTAGAAATAGCATACTAATTTGTGATTATTCTTTGTGCATCGCAGAGCGGACGGAACAGCATCGGGCAGGTGATCGGAATAACGTAAACAGTCGGTGTCATTTGTCTTGACCCCGGGCGATAATGATGTCAGAATGACGGATAATCGCTCTTTGGGCTGACACACTCTTTCTCTAAAACCGGTGAACCGGAAGAAAAAACGGAGGAAAGCCGGGCTTTTCTGCCCCGAAAGCCGGGTTTTGAGTGGTGAAGAGCCGGGCTTTTGCAGAAAAGAAGCAGGCATTCACTCCAAAAGACGGGTACATTTGCTCCGAAAGAAGTAAGCATTTTCCAAAAAGGTTTACTTCTTTTTCAAATATCTCTATATGTTATGCTCCATTACATATATTGTCATGAAAACCGGGACTTATAGCTCCGGGTTTTGTTCCGGTTGCTTACCGGATATGATCGTTCGGGGAGTGTCGGAAAGAGCGGGTTTGTCTCTAAAAAACTGCTTTATGGACGGAACATTTCCAGGTAGCTTTCTTCCGGTGGATAAAAGGAGGTAATTACTGTCGAATGGATGAACGGGCAATCGAATAGGGAGCGTTTTTCAGAACCTTGCCGTGTATCGGCCCGAAAGAACGGAAAATAGAGAGGTCGGATTATCATTCTGTCAAAATGATAACCCGACCTTCCGTATGTCTTTGGAGTGAAATGCCCCGCTTCGGTATGCTTGTTCAGCCGCGCTCTGCCAGATACTGCTCTACCTTTTGCAGGGTGGCGTCTTTCAGCAATACGGTTTTGTTCTTATCCAGTAAATAAAGAGTGGGAATGGCTCTCAGGTCATACAGGTTTTTGTTTTTGATGACCAGTTCTTTATCATATCCGTTGGTCCATTCTTTCGCAAAGTCGTTGCGGTGCTTTTTCCATTCATCCAATTCTTCATCCGGATAGATGGACAGGACTTTCAGTTTCTTGGCGGCTGTGAATCCGTTGATGACCGGAGAAGCCTTTAACCCCTCTATCATCTCCGCGCACGCATGGCAACCCGGATTGTTGATAAACAGCAGTGTGTATTCCGCAGGGAACTGATAAAGCGTACCCTTGACGCCCGAATCCAATGTGTAGGTGAAGTTGAGTGCCTTAGTGCCTAACCGGTTCTTCTGTGCCAGCTCCAACCGTGCCTGCGGACGTATCTTCGCCGTTTCGTCCAGTGCGGGAGAGGCAATCGGGGCTTCCAGTACCGGGATATAGAATTCTTCGTTGCGCATAGGCGAGTTGGGATCGTATAGATATTTATCGGCCAGTTCCTCAAAGAAATGAAGCATCTTCCGGTTCTTCTCCGCCCGGTTGAAAGTTTCTTTCATGGCAGTTTGTGCCACAGGCAAGGGCACATGTTCCAGCAGGTCACAATAGTCTACCCAAGCCTGTTCGGGCACTTCGGCCTGATTGATGTAGGTGGTGTCCGAGAAGTCGAAACGATCCCAATAGTGTTTTACCATATAGTCCGTACGTTGTTCTACGGTATTCAGTACTACAGGTATCTGGGGTAAATTGAAAATTTTAACCGTATCTTGCTTTTCGGAAGGCTCCTGACTAGAGGCGGAACCGCTTTTACAGGCACTGAATGCCAGTATCAAGGCAAATGAAAGGTATTTTACATTGTTCATCATAATCTTTTGTTTTGATATGGGACAAAGATAGTATTTTTATTCTATATTTGTACTTAGTCATGAAAACGTCAGACACACAACAAGCAAATTGAACATGGAGAATAAAAAAGGACAACCTACTACAGAGGCAATCTTTAGGGGAATACAGTCAGGAAAAGTATTAGAGCTTTTTGACAAACTACAATATCAGATCGCCATTCATGGTGATCTGACTTATAGTGATCCTTGGGGGGAGGTACACCGGTTCAGGGATCAATTTGAAAGTGCGAAACACGACTCGGATTCACCAATGGCGATAGGGCGCTATCCGTTTGCCGATGTATGGATACAATTTTACGAGACGGAAGTGAAGGATTATTCGCTTCTACTGGAAATGTGCCTGATGGCATCCCATTCACGGACTAGTGTCTGGCGTAAAGGTTTCGGGACGTTACTCGATAAATTATACGGAAAAATACCTTTGGTGGAGTACGAACAGGCATTGGAACATCTGGAACATCCCTATGCCCTGAGTGAAATTCTCTGGGCTTTGGAGTGGGACTATCGGGACCAGGAGGTGTATCTGAAGTTTTCACATTACATCCTGCTCCATCTTTTGCCCTTGCTTACTCCCCGGAATATCACCTTCCTGTATAGCGTGCGCGAGTGGTTTGGTTCCACCAGTGATCATCGTGTCGTGCTTGTTCATTGTTATTGGATAGACTGCTGGCTGAAGCACCCGAAACGTTTACTGACCGATGATGAATTTACGGCCGATTTCAAGATACGTTACGAACTCTATCGTTTGTGTAATTTCTTATCCTATAAGGAAGAGCCCTATCCGCTTGAGTTCCCTATTCGTGCTGTCGACTTCGGGAGAGCCTGTCAGATGGGGCTTCTGTCCGAAGATACACTGATGGTCGAACTGATGGATCGTCCCCTGTCGCCTGTGCTGATAGAAGAGGCTGTGGACTTTTTCTATAAGAAAGACCAAAAGGAGAAACGGCTGTATACCGATTGCCGGGATTATGATTTCAGCCGTTTCAAGAAAGTATTGGAAAAAGTAACGGAACGTATCCTCGACATCGAGCTGGAAAGGGGAGAAGCCTGTACCGATGTCACTTCGTTGGCTCGGAAACTGGACGGGGTGACCGGAGCCGAACTGATGATCCGCTTGTTGAGTCTGATGGGTAAGGAGAAATTCATACGGCTCGATAAATGGTACTACGATACCGGCGAAAGCCGTACAGGTATGTTCTGTCATCTGATGTTGCATTGCGCTCCCTCGCCGACAGATACGCCGGACTGGTTGAAGATGCTCGTCGAACGGGCGGGTATCACTCCGAAGCGCCTGGTGGAGATGGCCGTGTATTCTCCCCGTTGGCTGGAGATGGTAGAAGAGGCTATCGGATGGAAAGGCCTGACCTGTGCGGCAAATTTGTTTTATGCTTACACAAGGGAGTGTTATGATGATGTGGATGAGGCAAGAATCACGCCTTACACACTCTTGTCACCTTTGGAGATCTCGGTAGGAGTGGTGGATACGGCATGGTTTTGGAAAGCCTACAATGCACTGGGACGCGAACGTTACGAAAAAGTTTTCGCGGCTTCCAAGGCTGTTACGGAATCTTCCGGTGTATATAGCCGTTTCCGGAAGTATACGGATGCTCTTGTGGGAAAGTATACGATAGCACAGTTGGAAAGCCTGGTGATGGATAACCGGAATAAAGATTGGGTGCGTGCCTATCCGCTTGCCCCGTTTGCCGGAAAAGCCCGGAAGAAAGAGGTAGATGCGCGGCTTCGCTTCCTCAAAGCTTTCTGGCTAAGCAGTGACACCCTGTCCGGACGTCATACTGCTGAAAAGGAGGCCGTACAGGTGGCTCTTGACAACCTTACCGGAAATTCCGGACTGGGGAATCTGGATACCAGGTGGTTTAAAAAGGGTACTGATATACATATCTACACTGGAAAATCATAGAAAGGCTGGAGTCGGGAAATCCTCGCACCAGTCTTTTTGATTTATTTAACATTTTAATATCCATTCTCATAAAAAGAGCCGATACAAAATAAGTTGTCGGCTCTTTTGTTTTGTCATAGCATTCAAGAATTATGCAGATTGTTTTGTAACCATGACACATGTATAACGTGGATTGTACTATTTCACATCATTTAATCATAAATCGAGTTACCTCGTCTTTCACTTTTTCGTTATACGCACAGGAGGTTATCGGATTTTTATCAAGATTTTCTCCGTGAACTCATTGTTGAACAAATCAATCTTTGTAAATTGTAACATCATTAAAATTGGAGAACAGACTTATGAAAGACCCGTTCAAACTTAATGTTAAATCAATCATGGCTCTTTACGAACTATTCCCTACGGAAGAAGCCTGTATCAAACATCTTGAGGCCATTAATTGGCATGACAAACCTGTTTCACCATTTGACAAGACCTCCAGAGTTTATAAATTGAAAAGCGGCAAATATCGCTGTAAGAATACAGGTAAGAACTTTACCGTTCGCACAGGTACGATGTTTGAAAAGACAAAGATAAGTTTGCGTAAATGGTTTATCGCTATTTGGCTTGTTACCAATCACAAAATAGGTCTTTCTTCCTACCAACTCGCAAATGATATAGAAGTCACGCAAAAGACAGCATGGTATATGTTGCATAAAATACGTCATGCAATGCGTCTTGCTAATGAAAACATCTTGGAAGAGGCAGTAGAAATAGATGAAACAGTTGTTGGAGGTAAAAATGGAAATCGTCATAAGGATAAGAAAGTCCCTCACTCGCAAGGACGTTCACACAAGGATAAATTTCCAGTCGTGGGAATGATACAACGAGAAAATCTAATGAATGCCCGAGCAACCCCCGATACGAAATCTGACACTCTGTCCGCATTCATTAAGGAATACATACATCCGGATGCAATCATTTATACGGATGAGTACAATGCTTATGACCAAATAGGGTTCAGTTATACTCGTTTCTATGTCGACCACAGCAAGAAGTTATACAGTTATGACCACATAACGACAAACAGAATAGAGGGTACTTGGACGCACTTCAAGCGTATGGTTAAAGGTACATATAGAACTCTGCTTAAAAAGTATTTGCAGAAATACGTTGACGAGTTCGTGTATAGGTATAATCTGAGGGACATCAGCAATTCCGACCGATTTAACTGTTTTCTCTGCTGCGCTGACACACGTTATACATACAAACAAATCAAAGAATCAGTATGTCTAAAATGAAAGGGAAAAAAAAAGAATCTACGGAGTTCAGACTTGGAACAATCATTGTTCCCTATATTGAAATGTTCGATGAAACAGTAGCCATAAGGACGGATGGGGTACGGCTTATCATTGATACCTATTTTAACGACCTGTCTATTGATGACATTCCCCAGCAATATGTGTTCACTTGGGACTGGCTCGGTAAAGGTTACAAGTTTACCGTCATAAATCATCTCTATAAATCGTCTAAAGCGAAAACTAAACGAGGCTTTAAGAAGTTACTCGCAGAGGCATTGCCATTGCTTATAGACCCTAAAAACGGACTAATAAAAAAGCCGGAACTTAGTCCGGCTGATTTAGGGGGATTTAATTCAATTTTAAAACAACTTTAGTTCTTGATAGGAACGACAGAGGATATTATATATGTTTTGGGGAAAATAAGGTTGATACCCTCTTTTTCATAGTCCTTAATGGTACTTTTAGAAGTCACCCCATGATTTTGAGTATAGAGGCTCAATTTGTTTTTGCAAAATACAGTAACCTTTTCTTGGTCTCTACTGTTTTTGACAACACCATCATATAGATACCCCTCTGAAACGGAGCCACGCACGTATTTTACTTCTGCATTTACTATACTTGAATCAAATCTGACATATACAGTATATGCTTTCCCTAATTTGTCATAACTGACTTCAAATTCATCAAGTTTAACGACACCTGCCATATCATTTTTAAGATAGGCTTCCTTATAGGAACAAAACTTGACACTGGAACTTTCATAACAGCCTAAAGAATCGGTTATTGATTCTTGTGCATTTGACACCACTGCAATCAGCAGTAACGTGAACAGAACGAAATACTTTTTCATAATGGCGAAATTTTTCGAATTTTTCCTCAGACAGCCAGTGAGAAATTACGTTATATACAAAGAAAGTGGACTGCCACCTGTGTGAACTCGAAAGCATCGCCAAACGCTTGTACAAACACACAGATGAGCAGCCCACTTGATATAGGTTGCCCACTGTGCCTCATTTGTACTTTTTGTTGAATTGGCGATTCTTCGAGTATCAAGGCACTTCCCTTTATTTTCCACAATGTTTAGCCTCGGAAGGCTACTGCAAAGATAGCTGTTTTTTGGCTTATATTCATCAATACTTTTTTTTAATTGGAACAAAATTTTGTTTGATTGGTATCTTCCAATCTAAAATTTGTTTGGTTAAAAGCCCACAAATCCCCCCTTTCTCTTTTCATAATTATAAGTGGTACATCGCCTGCATGCATGAAAACTTTGGATTTAGTATTTGGATCAAAAACTTCCAAGCCTCGAATATTATTCCACTTAATTTCAACATAATTCTTAGTTCCGGAGCTAACAGGCTGATAAGCTGAAGGAGGATAAGTCGGCTCTCCCCCTTTGTTAAACATATACACCTGACTTTCGGTTGAACCAGGAGTCGTTATTTCAATTCTCAGAGTGTTGATTTTGGGAGCAGCTTGTGCCAAATCAACTGTAGCTGTTTTATTGGTTCCATCTTGCTTATAAGTGGCAGTTCCAGTTCTGCTATTATTATTAGGATTTGGTTCTGCAACGACTCTGGTATCTGCAACATTAAACCCAGAAGAACCTGTAACTGTCCATGGAACATTTTCCTGGGTTGATGTTTCGACTCCGTTTATAACTTTCTTTCGGTAGGAAGTTACGGTAACGGATTTCGTTTCACCACCAGCGACGAAACTGAGCGATGTCGGAGTCACGGAGAAGTAATAGTTCCAAGTTACTACTCCCGCAGCCTGACTTGCGCCAACAGTACGTGTCATCCCACCACCAGCGACTGAAAGGTTCACACTGCGTGCGGATTCAGTCTGGTTAGCAGGAGCCGTGGCAGTCACAGTTGTGCTACCACTTCCTCCGGAGTCCGGAGTTGCCGTAATAAAATCTTTCTGCATACTCTTCAATATTAAAATGGTTATCTATTCAAATCAACTTTTGTTATCCACAGGTAATTGTCCGTTCCAAATTTGAAATCTTCTTTATGGATAGATTGGGTACGTTCCAATAAAGTCTGTTCGGTCATACCATTGGCAAAGTTGTGACCGACATTCAAGACAAGAGTAGTGATGTCTTGCGCATCATGGACTTCGTTAAATCGGCATTCACGAGTTTTAAGGTGTACGTCATTTACAAGGAATACACGGTGTTCACCCAACACATCAAGGATTAGAACCTTGCAATTACAGTTCATAACCAAGCCTTTGCAGGCTTTCAAAATGTTTTCGTCTAATTTCATATTCAGTAATATTAATGATTGATACTGAATATATAACGTGATAGTGAAGAAATGGAATAATCTGTTAAACTTTGGCACGCTGTTTGTAAGAATATTAATGACAGAAGTTTCTGAACTTTTGTTTCAAATTTGGCTATCTACTAAGCCAATAAGTCCGTGAGGATATGTAGACAGGCTTTTATAGACCTCTTCCCCTGCAACCTGAAGATAAGAGATCGTTTTTCGAATGTGCAATAATAAGCATTTTATGGGAAATGAAAAGAAAGTGACCAGTTCCAAAGCTGCGTCTGCTGCTTCTAAAGTTCTTCGTGACGGGAGAACTAGTAAAGCAAGCAAAACGGCAGCTGGAAGTGCATTGTCACAGAAACCAAGTAAGAAGAAATAATCTTCTACAGTAAGAATGCCCAATCTCTATAAAAAAAAGTGGGCGGCTGAAGCAAACCAGTCAGGCGTTTGCAGAGTTTTTTAACCTATTAATCGAATAAATCTATGGAAAGATACTCTAATTTAAGAGGTAATTCTCCTGTTATTGGTTATGATATTGAACCACATCGTATTACAGTTTGGTTCAAAGGTGGCAAACCATATTCCTATAGCTATACAAGCGCAGGAGCAAGTAACGTAGAAACGATGAAAAAACTTGCTCGTGAAGGAGCAGGTCTTAGCGCATTTATAACGCGCAACGTTCGTTTTGACTACGAAAAATAATTTTAACTCCTAATTTTCCCTGGCAAAGCTGCAACTTTGTCAGGGTTTATTTATGCCAGTTTGTCAACTCGTTCTGCAAAACCGTGCAAATGTAGTAACTTTTGTCATATTAACAAAGAATACATCTTTTGTTCACTGAACATAAGACTATACTAATCTAAATTGTGAATATTTGTCGATATCTTGTCATGTAAAAGAAATCCCTCCGAGAATGGAAGGATTTCTAGTGTAGATATGTATATCAGTACCTTAAAAAGAAGGTCTGGTGATGGCTCTACCTCTCCTTAGCCAGGGTGAATACAAACTCCAGACCGCCTCCCTGGCTGTTTTTGGCCGATATGTTTCCGCCGTGGAGGATAACGGCATTCTTGACAATGGCCAGTCCTAACCCCGTGCCTCCCAGTTTGCGAGAGCGCCCTTTGTCCACTCGGTAAAAGCGCTCGAAAAGACGGTTCAGGTGTTCGGGTGACACTCCGACGCCTGTGTCGGCAAAGCTGAAGTAGTAGAACTTCTCGTCTTCGCGGAAACAGTTGATGTGGATTTGGATATTGTTTCCGGCGTAAGCGATGGCATTGTCCATCAGGTTGCGGAAGATGGAGTAGAGCAGCGAGTAGTTGCCCCGTATCTGAATCTCTTTCTTCAGTGAATTGACCACCGTGATGTGTTTCTCTTCCAGTTCCAGGGATACCTCGTTCACGATGTTGGTCACCAGGACACTGATGTCCATCTTTTCCATGTCGATCATGTTGGCGGCCTCGTCCATACGCGTCAGTACGGAGATGTCACGCAATAATCGGCTCAGGCGGTTACTCTGTGCATAACAGCGTTCAAGGAACACATTCATCTTTTCCTTCGGGAGGTTTTCGTTGTTGACAATGGTCTCCAGATAACCTTGGATACTGCTGACCGGAGTTTTCAATTCATGCGCGATGTTTTGTGTCAGTTGCCGTTTCAGGCGGATCTGCTCTTCTTCCTGAGTGACGTCGTTGATGCTGATCTCAAAGCTCATATCCTGGAAGATGATGCACTCTACGATAAAAGTTTTCCCGTTTTTATTGATAGTGATGGACATTCGTTTCTCCTCCTTGCCGACGGGACGTTTGGGAGCTTTGTTGATGAAGTCCGTTATCTCTTTGAGCTCGCTGATATTGAATACCTCTTCTGCCGTTTCCAGGTTTGAGTCCGATATCAGATTGCTGTATTGGGTAAACAAGTTGTTGACCAGGATCTCTTTTTTGTCTTTATTGAATACTCCCAGCCCTTCATGCGAAATCTGCAGGTGTGTGATCAGCTTCTCCCTCTCGATGTAGAGTGCCTCTTTCGTTTCGTGGAGACGTTTGTATATCTGAATGATGTGTTGCGAAATCTCACCCAGTTCATTGTGGGGGAAGGCCGACTGCATCGCCATTTCGATAGGTTCATTGCGGTCGGCACGCATAGCGAATTCGCGGAGCTGGCTGATGGAAGTGCCCAGCTTGTTGGTAAACTTATAGAAGATGATCATCAGCAACAGAGTGACGATAACGGTGAACCAGATGTAATGCGGGTCCGCTTTCAGGTTATTGATCAGGCTGACACTGTAGGGCAGAGCCGAGCGGATGATGTAGTCCTTATATAAGGTGGCGGAGTAGAAGTAGGGGACTCCGGTTGTTTCGGAGGTGCGGCGTACATCGAAGCCGACCCCATTGTACAAGGCCTTTTGTACCTCTTCCCGGTCGAGATGATTGCCCAACTGCTCCACATTCTGTTCCTGACTGTCGAAAAGCACTTTCCCATCGAGGTTTACTACAGTGATGCGCAAATCTTTCAATACGTTATGTTGCAGGTAGTCGGAGATCACCTCAGTCATATCCTGTGGGTGATCGTACAACTTCTCGTACAGCAGATTATTGCAATCCTGTAACTGTATATTCAGTAACTCTACTTTATACTCTTTCTCCCTCTGATACTGATAGGCCATGAAGCAGGCGGCAAACACCAGGAACAGGGAAATGACCGAAAGGAATAACTTCCGGCTGAAAGAGAGAAAGTGCTTTTGGGTGACAGGTAGGTTCATATATGTAATGTTTTTGAGTTTTGATTCACCACAGAGTAACAGGAGTCTCACAGGGTTTTAATCTCTTGTTTATAGGATATTAAGAGAAAATAATCTTTGTGGAACTCTGTGCTACTCTGTGGTGAGGTCCGATTCGCCTCTATTCCGTTTCGAAGCAATAACCGTATCCCAGGCGGGTGACGATACGTTTACCGTAGGTACCGATCTTTTTCCGTAACCGGGTGATGTTGACGTCTATGGTGCGGTCCAGTACATAGACTTCGTCGCTCCAGATCCGGCTCAGAATATCTTCGCGCGAGAAGACGCGTCCCTTGTTTTGTAACAGCAGGAAGAGGATTTCGAACTCTTTCTTGGTCAGGGGTACTTCTTCGCCGTCGATGCTTACTTTCTTTTTGGTAATATCGATCACCAGAGACTGGTAGCAAAGTTGTTCGGGTGCTTTTTCCGTATCGGAGGTAGCAGTACGCCGGAGCACGGCCTTTACACGGGCAATGACCTCACGCAAGGAGAAGGGCTTTGAAATATAGTCGTCCGCTCCCAGGTTGAATCCGGTGACGGTGTCATTTTCCGTATCTTTGGCAGTGATGAATATAATGGGAACCTGCGCTGTCTTTTTATCCTTTTTCAGCAGATTGGCCATTTTGAATCCGGAAATTTCCCCCATCATGACATCCAATAACAGCAGGTGATAGCTGCTGATATTCATTTTCAGGGCCTCTTCCGCAGAGTTGGCAGTATCTACTTCATACCCTTCGTTCTCAAGATTGAACTTCAGAATCTCACAGAGGTCTTCTTCATCGTCGACCACTAAAATACGGTAATCGTTCATTGTATTCTTTGTTAATGTAATACTACAAAGTTAAACTTTATTTCTTTTCTTTTGCAAAGATGGAGGCTTTTTGTTACGAGGGGATGAAACACGTATTACGATTCGATTACATTTCCATCCCGTCTGCAACCCTCTGTAGGCATGATTCCGTTGGTTCTAAACCGACCGGACCTACCTTTTAAACCAATGCCCTTTGGGTTTAAAACCAACAGGGCTTTGCTTTCAAACCAACAATCCCGAGGTTCGGGAGACACTTTATCAACAAAAATGTTGTATCTTTGTTATGTCAATAAATTGAAATATCAAAATGATTAAGATAGATTTCAAGCAACGCAAACGTGAGGTGCTTTGGACGGTTGTCGCTTTGTTCTTTATAGCTATAGGAGTGTCTGTGTTCAAGTTCTCTTCCGCAACTTCCGGCTTTGAGATAACTGACGAGCTGGGAGGAAATATTTTTCCTTCTGCCATTCTCTCGGTGGCTACGACCGATGCCCAGGTCATTCAACCGGCCGACTCCATATATCTGGGTAACCCCAAGTCGTGCATTGCCATAAAAGTAAAATCACGTTCGGCTTATAGCCGTGTGCGGATCGATGTTGCGGAAACACCATTCTTTTCACGTTCGGTGTCGGAGTTCGTGCTCAATAAGCCTCGTACGGAATATACCATTTATCCCGATATCATTTGGAACTACGAAGCGTTGAAAAACAATAATCAGGCGGAACCCATCAGTGTGGCCGTTACGGTAGAGATGAATGGGGAAGATCTGGGACAGCGTGTACGCACTTTTTCTGTACGGAGTGTCAACGAGTGTCTGTTGGGGTATGTGACTAATGGCACAAAATTTCACGATACGGGGATTTTCTTTGCCGCATATGTCAACGAAGAGAATCCGATGATCGACCAGTTGCTTCGCGAAGCATTGAACACACGGATAGTCAATCGCTTCCTGGGCTATCAGAATCCGGCTCCCGGAGCTGTGGATAAACAGGTATATGCATTATGGAATGTTTTGCAGAAACGTAAATTCCGTTACAGTTCGGTGTCCAACACCAGTCTGTCCAGCAATGTGGTTTATTCTCAGCGTGTACGTACGTTTGATGACGCATTGGAGTCATCACAGATCAACTGTGTGGACGGCAGTGTCCTGTTTGCTTCCTTGCTCCGTGCCATCAATATCGAACCGATTCTGGTACGTACTCCCGGACACATGTTTGTGGGGTACTATACCGACAATTCACATAAGGATATGAATTTTCTGGAAACAACGATGATAGGTGATGTCGATCTGGACGACTTCTTCCCCGATGAACAACTGGACTCCACTATGGTAGGCAAGTCACAGAATCAAATGTCCCTGCTCACCTTTGAGAAGTCGAAACAATATGCCAATAAGAAGTATAAGGAAAACGAGAAAGGCATTCATTCCGGCAAGCTGAACTATATGTTCCTGGAGATTTCGAAAGATGTACGCCGGAAGATACAGCCGATAGGAAAGTGATCTGGAGACGCCAAAGTAAAACGAAGGCGGGGACTTACTTAAAAACCGATTTGTACGGCTCGTAGCTAAATAATCCTAATAAAACTCTAATATATAGATTAGTTTCATGTCTTTGTTGTACTTTTGCCGTTCAATATTTGGATGTATTCCAAACACACGTTAGAATGAAACGAAGAAACTATTTCATATTCAGCTGTTTGATGCTGATGGCTCCTGCGGCTGTGCAGGCGCAATTTGACAAAGGCCTAAACTATAAGATTGAAACCAGTGCAACCGTAAGTGGTGGGCACAACACGCCTTTTTGGCTCGTGGCAAATAAGCACGGGCTTTCGTCTATTCGAAAAAACAATGCTTATTTGGATGCGGGTATCTTTCGGGATTTGGAGAAGGATAAAAAGTTCTCTTATGCCTTTGGGTTGGAAATGGTGGGTGCAAGTCGCTTCACTTCTAAATTCTTCATCCAACAGGCTTATGTGGATTTGCGTTATCGGGGGATGGAAATAAGTGTCGGCAGTAAGGAGCGTGGCAACGAAATGAAAAATGATCAGTTGAGCTCCGGTAGTATGACTTTTTCTACCAATGCCCGTCCTATTCCGCAAGTTCGGGTTTCTATACCCGAGTATATTCCTTTTCCGTGGACTAAAAACTGGTTGCATATCAAGGGACACGTGGCTTATGGGATGTTTACGGATGAAAAGTTCCAGGAGCGTTTCACTGCCGGGCGTTCTAAATATACGAAAGAGACTCTGTTTCATTCGAAAGCAGCTTTCCTGAAGGTGGAGAATCTGCAGAAGTCACCTGTTTCGGTGGAATTGGGTATCGAGATGGCAGCTCAGTTTGGAGGAGATTGCTATTATCCGGACGGGACGGTATTGCGTACACCGGACAGTTGGAAAGACTTTTTCCGTATTTTCTTTCCAAGCAACGGAGACAGTGGAGCTTCGGAGAGCGACCAGATAAATATTCTGGGAAATCACGTCGGAAGTTACAGTGCCGCTGTGGGATATCATTTTCCGACCTGGAAAATAAAGGCTTACTGGGAGCACTTTTTTGAGGACCGCTCGGGAATGACACTGACTTATGGTATGTGGAGAGATTGTCTGGCCGGATTAGAGGTGACGTTGCCGGAGAATCCTTTTGTGAAAACGATTGTCGGAGAGTTTTTGTATACGAAACACCAATCGGGAGCTTTCCATTACTTTGCTACTCCGGCCATTGATCATTCGTTTACCGGAGCTGATAATTATTATAATAATTCGCAGTATGCCGGTTGGGAACATTGGGGACAGGGTATTGGTAATCCGTTGGTTACCTCACCTATATATAATAAGGATGGAAACCTGGCTTTTGAGAGTAACCGTGTGAAAGGATTCCATATCGGTTTGAATGGCAGTCCTACCTCAGAGATAGATTACCGCATTCTGGTAAGTGTTGCTAAGCATTGGGGAACTTACGGTAGTCCGTACCGGAATATCAGAAGAAACCAGAACGGGTTGTTAGAAGTGACTTATAAACCCGAACAGATTCGGGGATGGAGTTTCACGCTGGCCGGTGCGGTAGACGGTGGCAATATGTTAGGAGAAAGTTGGGGAGGTATGCTCACCATTCGTAAAACAGGTTTAATTGGTAAGAAGAAATGAAAAAAGGAATCCTATTGTTGTTTGTCGTCCTGATGGGTTTCACGTCGTGTGGAAAGAAATTCGGGCATCGCTATCTGGATGGAATGTGGCAGATGCAACGTATAGAATATAAAGATGGTAATATCGATACTCCACTGGACACTTATTTCAGTTTTCAGATGGATATCATCCACTTGAGGAAGTTGGGTAATAGTGAGTTCTATGGAAAATATGTCTACGAGAACGACTCCATGCACATACAAGTACTCGACGCTACGGCGGAACAGATGAAAGTTTTCGGCATGGATGGCCGGGTACAGGACTTTGCCGTAGAGAAGCTGAACAGTAACAAATTGGTTCTTCAGTCGGACTATGCCCGGTTGGAATTCAGAAAATATTGAGGACGCTAAAAAGCTGTCTTCATTCATAGATGATGATTGGAACAGCCGGTTCGTGAGAATCGGCTGTTTTTTTATGCTATTTTTTGCATATCAGCGATGGGATTGTTACTTTTGTAAGGTTATCAACATTCAGAAAGCAATATGATACAAGGCAAGAAATTTATCTCCCCGGGGACATGGTTCTCAATGATATATCCGTCAGACTGGAGCGAATTTGAAGACGGCGAAGGCTCCTTCCTTTTTTATAATCCCGAACATTGGACGGGTAATTTCCGTATATCAGCCTATAAAGAAGATGCTGCCGCACCTGGCGGTATGAATTATGGAAAGGATTCCGTCCGTCAGGAACTGAAAGAAAACCCTTCGGCCTCCCTGGTGAAGGTGGGACATCTGGAATGTGCCTACAGCAAGGAGATGTTTGAGGAAGAAGGTACCTATTACACCAGCCATCTCTGGGTGACAGGCATTGACAATGTTGCTTTTGAATGTTCGTTTACCGTACCGAAAGGAGAACATGTGGATGAGGCGGAAAAGATTATATCCAGCCTTGAGATCCGTAAAGACGGGCAAAAGTATCCTGCGGAAATCATTCCTATTCGCCTTTCTGAGATTTATCAGGTGAACGAAGCCTACGAGTGGGTGACAGATACGGTGAAAACGCAATTGAAAAAAGACTTTCAGGGACTGGAAGAAGACCTGCAAAAGATACAGGATGTGATTGACAGTGGCGTTCTCTCTCCTAAGAAAAAAGAACCCTGGCTGGCGTTCGGTATCGCCATCTGTACGATTCTGGCTAATGAAGTGGAGGGTATGGAATGGATGACGCTGGTTGACGGTAACCGTGAAGTGCCGGTGTTGCGGTATGAAGGTTCGGAACAGTTGATTGATCCGATGAAATTGCTGTGGAGCCGGGTGAAAGCCGGAGAAGCCTGCGAAGTGGCAGAGGCATATAAGCAGGCACTGATACACTAACCACCTATTATCACATTCGATTATTATGATCCCTTATTTACAAGTAGATAATCTTACCAAATCTTTTGGCGATTTGGTTCTTTTCGAAAATATTTCCTTCGGTATTGCCGAAGGCCAGCGTATCGGCTTGATCGCTAAAAACGGTACGGGTAAAACCACCTTATTAAATATACTCTCCGGAAAGGAGGGATATGATAGCGGCAATATTGTGTTCCGCCGTGACCTCCGGGTTGATTATTTGGAACAAGATCCGCAATATCCTGAAGAATTGACCGTGTTGGAAGCCTGCTTTCACCATGGTAACAGTACCGTGGAGTTGATAAAGGAGTACGAACGGTGCATGGAAACCGAAGGACATCCGGGACTGGATGACCTGCTGGTACGTATGGACCATGAAAAGGCCTGGGAGTATGAACAGAAGGCTAAACAGATACTTTCGCAACTCAAGATACGGAACTTTGACCAACAGGTGAAGCATCTCTCCGGAGGACAGCTTAAGAGGGTAGCTTTGGCCAATGCTTTGATTACCGAACCGGATTTGCTGATTTTGGACGAGCCTACCAACCATCTGGATCTCGACATGACCGAATGGCTGGAAGAGTATCTTCGCCGTACGAACCTCAGTCTGCTGATGGTGACGCATGACCGTTACTTTCTCGACCGTGTCTGTTCCGAAATCATCGAGATAGACAACCGCCAGGTTTATCAATACAAAGGAAATTACAGTTATTATCTGGAGAAACGCCAGGAACGCATCGAAGCGAAATCGGTCGAGATAGAGCGTGCGAACAATTTATATCGTACCGAGTTGGACTGGATGCGTCGTATGCCTCAGGCACGCGGACACAAAGCCCGGTATCGCGAAGATGCTTTTTATGAACTGGAGAAAGTTGCCAAACAACGATTTAACAATGACAATGTGAAGCTGGAAGTGAAAGCTTCTTATATTGGCAGCAAGATATTCGAGGCTGATCATCTCTATAAGAGCTTTGGTGACCTGAAGATATTGGAAGATTTCTCTTACATCTTCGCCCGTTATGAAAAGATGGGAATTGTGGGGAATAACGGTACGGGGAAGTCTACTTTTATAAAAATATTGATGGGACAGGTGCAGCCTGACAGTGGTACACTGGATATTGGAGAGACCGTACGTTTCGGATACTATTCGCAGGACGGATTACAGTTTGACGAGCAGATGAAAGTCATTGACGTTGTGCAGGATATCGCCGAGGTCATTGAGTTGGGTAACGGCAAGAAGCTGACGGCTTCCCAGTTTCTGCAACACTTCTTATTTACTCCCGAAACTCAACATAGTTATGTATACAAATTGAGTGGGGGAGAACGCCGTCGACTTTATCTCTGTACCGTGCTGATGCGTAACCCGAACTTCCTGGTACTTGACGAGCCGACGAATGATCTCGATATTATTACCTTGAATGTGTTGGAGGAATATTTGCAGAACTTCAAGGGATGTGTCATTGTCGTTTCGCACGACCGCTACTTTATGGATAAAGTGGTCGACCACCTGTTGGTATTCAACGGACAGGGAGATATTCGTGACTTTCCCGGTAATTACAGCGATTATCGTGACTGGAAAGAAGCCAAATCCCAAAAGGAGAAGGAGGCGGAGAAACCACAGGAAGAAAAAACAGCCCGTGTCCGCCTGAACGAGAAGCGCAAGATGAGTTTCAAAGAGAAACGGGAATTCGAACAACTGGAAAAGGAAATAGCCGAGCTGGAAACAGAGAAACTACAGATAGAAGAACTGCTCTGCAGTGGTACGCTTTCGGTGGACGAACTGACGGAGAAATCGAAGCGATTGCCCGAGGTAAACGATCTGATAGACGAGAAAACCATGCGTTGGCTTGAACTTAGCGAAATAGAATCATGAACCTGACCAATTATCATAGTCATACCCTCTATTGTGACGGCCGTGCCGGCATGGAGGATTTTATCCGTTTTGCCATCAGCCGGGGATTTACGTCCTATGGTATTTCTTCGCATGCCCCTCTGCCGTTTCCGACTCATTGGACGATGGAATGGGATCGTATGGACGACTATCTGGATGAATTTACCCGGATGAAAGAGAAATATGCTTCGGAAATCGAACTGGCTGTCGGGCTGGAAATAGATTACCTGAACGAAGACAGTAATCCTTCCGTCCGGCGTTTCCAAGAGTTGCCGCTCGACTACCGTATCGGTTCGGTACATCTGCTTTACAATGACCGGGATGAAGTAGTGGATATTGATGTATGTGCAGAGGTGTTCCGGGATATCGTCGATCAGCATTTCGGCGGTGACCTCGACCGTGTGATTCATCTGTATTATGACCGTCTGCTACGAATGGTCGAACTGGGAGGCTTTGATATTCTGGGACACGCCGATAAGATGCATCACAATGCAGCCTGTTACCGCCCCGGTCTGTTGGACGAGTCTTGGTACGATGCATTGATACACGACTATTTCTCCGCTGTTGCAGCCAAAGGATATATTGTAGAGATCAATACAAAAGCTTTGCATCATTTGAATACTTTCTTCCCGAACGAACGGTATTTCCCGTTGCTGAAGGAGTTGGGAGTTCGTGTACAGGTGAACAGTGATTCGCATTATCCCGAACGGATCAATAGCGGACGTCCCGAGGCATTGGCCGCGTTGCAGAAAGCAGGCTTTGAAACAGTGACCGAATGGCACGGGGGGAAATGGATAGAGATGCCACTTTAAACCAATATATCATGAAACACAAAAACTTATTGTTAGCTTTGCCGTTTGCTTTCTTTGTATTTGCCGGCATATCATTGTCCTCTTGTAAAGACACTCCTGTCCGTAAACTTTATAAAAGTGATATAGACTGGAAACTTACCTGGCAGGACGAGTTCGATAAAGACGGTGCACCCGATCCCGAAAAATGGGTATTCTCTCCCTGGCACCCTTTCTGTCGGGATAATAACTTTGTCACCTTTGTAAAAGACGGCAAGCTCGTCTTGCGTGCTTTGCCCAATAACGATCCGAATGACACGATCCGCTATATGGCCGGCTGTGTGGAGACTTTGGGCAAAAAAGATTTTTTGTACGGGCGCTTTGAAGTATGTGCCAAATTGGGCAGTGCTAAAGGTTCCTGGCCTGCCATCTGGTTAAAACCAACCGATTCGACCACATACGGGGCATGGCCCAAATGTGGAGAGATCGATATTATGGAGCAGCTGAATAAGGATACATTTGTCTACCACACCATGCATACGGAATATATTAAGGTATTAGGGCATAAAACAGATCCGGATTATTACACCACTGCGTCCTATAATCCGCATGAATTTAATGTGTTCGGCATGGAATGGACACCGGACAAAATAGATATGTTTATCAACGATTCCCTGACCTTCAGTTATCCCCGTATTCAAGAAGAAGGTTCTGTGCAATGGCCTTTTGACGTTCCGTTCTTCCTCTTGCTCAACCAGATACTCGGAGGATGGGCAGGCGAGATAGACGACACAGAACTTCCCGTACAGATGGAGGTAGACTGGGTGCGTTATTACGAATTACCGGAAAATAAAAAATAGACTGTAAGAAGGCTTTATTGTATGCCTTTTTTCGGGAAAACAGCTTGGGACACCGGGGCTCCGTCTGCACGATACAGATAGGTTCCCGGTGTTTTTATACATATCTCTTTATTGCCGGACAGTCTGATGGTTGCAGTCTGCCAGGCGGCAATGTAATACATTCCACCGGTAAAAGCCACCTGTGCCTCTTCATCATTTCGCAAGATCTGTATCCTCGAAGTATCGAATGTGGCTGTCTTCTCCTGAGTAGAGCCCGGAAGAAGTAGGTACCGATAGCTGGCAGGGGCTCCGGGCGAATGTTTTATGTAAATAGAGAAGATATTACTTTCCAGCATTTTGGGAGCATACATTCCCATAAAGTCATGCCATTGTCCTTTCTTCTTTTCTGTTTGTACCGGACAAAGTTCGTCTTGCAGGAGGATATATCCGGTGTTATCATGAAAATACCGGCGGTTTCCTTCCGACCATACTTCTCCTTTCTTAAAACGCTGGTCGATGGAGGTGATCAGTGTGGCTGTGCTGTCTGTGTGGATATTGCTGCCCAGGCACAGGATAAATTCATCGGTAAATATCCATACTTTGTTTGCAGACAGTCCGTTACGGTTCAGGTGCATGGCTGTGATTCCATGTTTCCCATCCGTTGTTCCGCCTACGAGATTGGTTTGATTGCGTGAATCCGCTCCGCTTTCTGTTGGAATAGGAGCGTCACTTTCGTAGGTTGTAATACCGGGTATCCGCCGCCAGTCCCAGAAAGGAAAAATATTGTGGTATTCATCACCACGAATGTATGTATAGATAGCTCCGTCTGCCATATAATAGCCTTTCAGGTTATCTTCATTTACCAGCTCCGTCCCGATCACCCTGTCGGATGCCATGCGTACGGATGCCATCCAATGGGGGGTGCGGTGGATGGTGAGGTCCGAATCTCCGAAGAACTTGTTTCCGGTAAACTCATTGTTCATATCCGGATGGAGGAAGTTGCGTGCAATCAACTCTTTTATCTCCCGCGCTTGTTGATCATTGCTTCCTTTCATCAAAGAACAGGCTGCGAAAAGTAAATTGAATGATTTATGAATGTCAGCACTATGGAAGAGTTGTCGGTTCAGTCCGTTCACATCCCAGTACCCTCTCCATACAATCCATTGGTACCCTTTCAGGAGCAGAGATACGAGAATATCCTGCTGCCGACGGTCGAATGCCAGCGGCGTACCGGCAAATAGTTCGGAGTAAAAACTCATATTACAGAGAAAAGAGAGTCCGTAATTGCCGAACTGTTGCTGGGGACCGTGCTGATGAAAACTCCAGTCCGGTTGAATCCCCTCTTTCTGTCCCAGTACGATTTCCGAGCATATATTTTCCCGTGCTTCCTTTATCAGTTCGGTATCGTTCAGAAGTAATCCCCGGATCAGTACGTTGCCTGCCAGCCATACCTTATTTTGTCCGGTCATGCCAAACTGTGATTGTTCCATCACCCGGATGGCCTCTTGTTTTTCTTTCTCCGTCATTTCGGTTTCGAAAAGGAGGAAGGCCGGACCCAAGGTGCGGGGAATACCTATCTGATTGTACCACCAGTTTTTGCAGACCGGCTTTTGGACAAACCAGTACTTCATTGCCTGATGGATGATGCTGACTACTGCGGAAATCTCCTGTGCAGATACGTTCTCTTGTTCACGGGCATAGTATTTGGTCAGTTTCAGTATTCGTTCGGTATGTTGTTTCGGTTCCCATCCCGAGCGTTTTGTGTCAGCGTAATTAATATCCGGCCATGAACCGTCTCCCCGGATCGTGCTGATCAGGCGATGTATCTCCTCCTGTCGGATGGGATAAAGTTGTTGTAGTTCGATAACGTTCTGGTCGGAAACCTCTTTTTCGGGAGGAATCTTCGACAATAATTGTAAATAGGGTTGTTTCTCTTCATCCATCCCGATTATAGACCGGATGTAGTTCTGCTTGATACGTTCATTCTCTTTGCCGGTTTGTGCAGAAAGGCAGGAAAAGATCGTGCAGATAAATAGCACGAACAGGGAGATTCTTTTCATATATCGAGTGTGTTTTTCATTGTATATATTAATAGGGCCGAACGAATCAGAAAAAGTTTCTGACCCGTTCAGTCTCTGTGTGGCTATTCTGTACGTTTACAAGAGTTTGCCATTAGGAATTCATTCAGGGAGTTTTCATAATTGCCTTGTAACAGGATATGGTGATTACCCAGTGGGTTTTTCAGGAAATAGTCGGCCGGTGTATTCATCTTTACACGTACTTGTGTACGGCACATATTGATGTAATTGGTGTTTTCGGTCAGAGTTCCGGTAGACAGGTAATATTCGTCCAGGCATTCGCCACCACATTTCACAATGGTGACATCTCCTTCCGGTAGCAGTCCTTGAATACCGATGCCGCTTTCTGTTTCAAAGTGATTGCGAATGATGTAACGTTCGGTCTGTTTCATTCCGATTGTGCAATGGGCCAATATAATTTCGTTGTTACGAGCGTTTATCATCGAAGGATTTGCCATGAAACCCACTTTCCCGGTCAGTGCTTTAGCCACTAATAATGTAAATACGGATTGTAAGTCGCCTTCACATCCGGCAATGATCCCTTCGTCGTTCAACATGGCAAGGGCAAGACAGCCTGTAGTGCCTGTACGCTCTATCAGTTTGAAGCAGCTCACTGTCACTGCACTTAGTTTTTCTTCTTTACAGATTCGCTTAATGGCCCGATAGAGACGCATGGCTTTAATCATATCTTCGGGAGTGCCTTCGCGGCAAGCCAGTGCCTGTGAAGCCACAGCGGCACACGAAGCGCCGACTTCGTTATCCTTAATCCGGTCATATACATCATAAATCCGTTCCAACGGGATGTCCAGATACTCGATTCCCCAACGTCGCTTTGCGAGCAGGTAGTCCACATTGCTTGCAATCAACCAGGAAGAGGGAGTGCCGATCACCCCGATGCGGAGTCCTACCAACGAACGCTGCGCCTTGAAATTGGTATATAGTACCTGTATTCTCTGGACGATACTCATAAAGTCCCCGTGGAGGATCTCACTCTTCATGCCCCGGCCGCGCAACCAGGAAGAGATTTCAAGCGCCGCCGCCAAGGAGTTTTGCATTCCGTCGGCCAGAATAATGGCAGGGCGGGGGAGCGATTCAAAGCATTGCATGACCAATCTTTCTACCCCTCCGGTAGCTATGAAGATGATGCTGAAATCATCTTTTGTCAACTGGTGGATGTCCCGGTAATCGACAAACTTCACGGTGAAATATTTTTCCAGTTCACTAAGTACGGCTTCGTGCGAACTACGTATAGTTACCTGCTTATGCAGAATCGATGCAAATGTGATTAGGTTTATGGTCATTATGTTATCGTTTTAGGTTTGTAGTTATACAAATGTATCGTTTTCCGTTGAGATTATCATAACGTTTTTAACCTTGATAAGGTTTTTAAAGTTTTTATGTCTTTGTGTCCGATTTATTATGTACATTTGCCGCTCATATTTATTAATTGACCATTATATAATTAAAGATTATGCCAACCATATCGATTCGCGGAACAGAGATGCCTGCATCTCCTATCAGAAAGCTGGCTCCCCTGGCAGATGCTGCCAAACAGCGGGGAATCCATGTATTTCACCTGAATATCGGACAGCCAGACCTGCCCACTCCTCAGGCCGCGATTGACGCGATACGCAACATCGACCGCAAGGTGCTCGAGTACAGCCCCAGTGCCGGTTATCGTAGCTATCGCGAGAAATTAGTAGGATATTACGAGAAGTTCAATATCAACCTGACGGCAGATGATATTATCATTACTACCGGTGGCTCCGAAGCGGTGCTTTTCTCATTCATGTCGTGCCTCAATCCGGGAGATGAAATCATAGTTCCCGAGCCGGCATACGCCAACTATATGGCTTTTGCCATTTCGGCGGGAGCTAAGATACGTACCATTGCCACGACAATCGAAGAAGGGTTTTCACTTCCGAAAGTAGAGAAGTTCGAAGAACTGATTAACGAGCGTACCAAGGGGATCTTGATTTGTAATCCGAACAATCCGACCGGTTACCTGTATACCCGCCGTGAGATGAACCAGATTCGTGATCTGGTGAAGAAATACGATCTTTTCCTTTTCTCCGACGAAGTCTACCGTGAGTTTATCTATACCGGTTCACCTTATATTTCGGCCTGCCATCTGGAAGGAATTGAAAATAATGTAGTGCTGATAGACTCCGTATCCAAGCGTTATTCCGAATGTGGTATCCGTATCGGTGCCCTGATCACGAAGAACAAAGAGGTGCGTGATGCTGTAATGAAGTTCTGTCAGGCACGTCTGAGTCCCCCTTTGATCGGGCAGATTGCTGCTGAAGCCTCGTTAGATGCTCCCGAAGAATACTCGCGTGAAACCTATGATGAATACGTAGAGCGCCGTAAATGCCTGATTGACGGACTGAACCGTATACCGGGTGTGTATTCTCCTATTCCTATGGGTGCTTTCTATACAGTAGCCAAACTACCGGTCGATGATTCGGATAAGTTTTGTGCATGGTGTCTGTCTGAGTTCGAGTACGAAGGGCAGACTGTGTTTATGGCTCCTGCTTCCGGTTTTTATACTACTCCGGGTTCCGGAAAAAATGAAGTCCGCATTGCCTATGTGCTCAAGAAAGAGGACTTGACCCGTGCACTCTTTGTTTTGCAAAAGGCATTGGAGGCTTATCCGGGAAGAACAGAATAATACCTGTACATGTCGTTCACTCATCCACATAATCAAAGCAATTCAGTTTCCTCTTCCGGAGCGAAGGGGAAATTGAGGCTTTCTTATTTTCTTGCCCGTCGGATTTATCGTGATACGGATGGTGGAAAACAAGTTTCCCGTCCTGCCGTTGTGATTGCCATGATTGGTATTGCCATCGGTCTGGCGGTGATGATCATTGCCGTATCCGTTGTGATTGGATTCAAGAGTGAAGTACGCAATAAAGTAATCGGATTCGGTTCGCATATCCAGATCAGTAATTTCGATGCGGTAGGTTCTTACGAGACCCACCCGGTTGTGGTGAATGACAGTATGATGGTCGCACTTTCTGCCCTTCCCGAGGTAAAGCATGTGCAGCGGTACTCCACGAAGCCGGGAATGATTAAGACAGACGATGCTTTTCAGGGGATGGTGCTCAAGGGAGTCGGCCCGGAGTTTGATCCCGCCTTTTTCCGTGATCATCTGATAGAAGGAGAGATCCCGGCTTTCAGTGATACGGCCTCTACCAACCAGGTAGTGATATCGAAAGCAATAGCCGACAGGCTGAAATTGAAGTTGGGAGATAAAATCTATACCTACTTCATTCAGAAAGACGTGCGTGCCCGCCGGCTGACGGTGAAAGGCATCTATCAGACAAACTTTTCCGAATATGATAATCTCTTTCTGCTGACCGATCTGTATCTGGTGAACCGTTTGAATAACTGGGCTCCCGGTCAGGTGAGCGGGGCGGAATTGCAGGTGCGTGATTATGATAAGCTGGAAGATATCACCTATCGGATTGCTACCGATACGGATAATAAGCAAGATATCTACGGAGGTACTTATTATGTTCAAAGCATAGAGCAGATGAATCCCCAGATATTTGCCTGGCTCGATCTGCTCGACCTGAATGTATGGGTGATTCTGATTCTGATGGTCGGCGTAGCCGGTTTCACCATGATTTCCGGGTTACTGATCATCATCCTTGAACGTACACAGATGATCGGCATCTTGAAGGCATTGGGAGCAAATGATTTCACTATCCGTAAAGTATTCCTGTGGTTTTCTGTCTTCCTGATTGGCAAGGGGATGTTGTGGGGCAATGCAATCGGTATCGTTTTCTGTATTTTGCAGTCACAGTTCGGACTGTTCAAGCTCGACCCCGAAACCTACTATGTAAGTATGGTGCCGGTCTCTATGAATATCTGGCTTTTCCTCCTGATCAATGCCGGCACCTTATTGACTTCTGTACTGATGTTGGTCGGACCTTCTTACCTGATAACCAAAATTAATCCGGCCGACTCCATGCGATACGAGTAATGGGGTTATCTGCGCATGAAATCACCTTTTCCGCGATAGAGGCGGTAAAGCTTCAACTTCAAGGTCTGTAACGGACGGATTATGTCAAAAACCGGCAGCGTAAAGTAGTAAGAACGGTTGTCACCCATCTCACCGGCTGTTTTGTTGATGACGTAGGCTTGTACCGAATAGCGGACGAACCACAGTAACAGGGATAACCCGACAACCAACCAGTGGAAGCTGAGGATACCGAATACAATCCCCACCAGGCAAGCGGCATAAAACAGCAGTCGCGTACCGGTTTCCAATCCCAGGAGCCAGCGTTGCGAGCCTTTATAGAACCGGGAAGTTGCCATGTAGCTCACCTTTTCTTCTTTCCAGTCCTTATAGCGTTCCACGGGTTGCATCCGTATCACGGCATCCGGTGAGGTCTCTACCCGGGTGTTGTTTTCATTGGCAACCTGGTTGATGAACAGATCGTCTTCTCCGCGCTGCATATTCAGATGGGTAGAGAATCCCTTGACTTTGAAGAACAACTCCTTCCGGTAGGCCAGATTGCGTCCGATACCCATATACGGTTTACCTGCCAGGGCAAATCCCAGATAGCGGAGCGAGGTGAAAAGCGAGTCGAAAGATGCCCGCTTGTGCAGCCAGCCTTTTCCTCGTTCGTAGCCGCTATATCCCAGTACGATGTCTGTACTCGATGTGAAATTACGCGCCATTCGCCGGAGCCATTGGTTGCTGACCGGAGCACAATCGGCTTCTGTGAATACCAGCCAGTCGTGTTTGCTGGCTTTGATTCCCAGTGTCAATGCCAGTTTTTTCCGGCTGATGTACCGGGCACTGTCCGGAGTAAAACTGTGATACAGGTTGGGATATTCTTCCTCCAATGCCGATAGCAAGTCTTCGCTTTCGTCTGTGGAGCCATCATTAATGACGATTACTTCAAAGTCCGGATAATCCTGTTTCAAGATCGTGGGCAGGTTGCGGCGTAGGTTTTCCGATTCGTTTCGTGCACAGATCACCACAGATAGGGGAGGCAGTTCCCGTCCGAAGTGTACTTCGTCTTTTCCGACAGCGAGGTTGTGGGTGTGTATACGGTTGTACAGTCCGAGATAGTAGATAAGTTGAATGATTAAAAGAACACCTGTAGCCGACAGTAGTATCAGTTCAGTTGTATTGAATGTGAATGCTTCCATTTACTCTTACAAGATTTTTATGTCACAAAAGTACATAATTTTTTCAGAGATTCGTCGATTTGTATCCCTCTTATTTCTTATTGTCCAGATATTCTTTTTTAAACATATCGACAAACAACAAGAACAGCGACAGCACAAGCGGTCCGAAGATGACTCCCATGAATCCGAACAAGGATAATCCGATGACTACGCCGAAGATGGTTATTAGCGGATGGGTGTCTGCCATTTTCTTCTGGAGGATAAACCGTATCAGGTTATCACATTGCGAGACGACAATTCCACCGTAAGCCGCCAGTCCGATGGCGTTTGCCCACTCGCCGGTCAGTGCAAGATAGGCGGCTACCGGAAACCATACCAAGGCTGTCCCCACCATCGGGATGATTGTGGCGAAGCAGGTCAGCACTCCTATCAGCCAGGCATTCGGTGCTCCGAAGATGAAATAACCGATCAGGGCTACCCCTCCCTGAATGACTGCAAGCAAGGGAATGCCAATGGCATTGGAACGGACAATCATATTGATTTCATGGGTTACCTCCCGGGTATTCTTTTCGTTGAAAGGCAGGATGTCGTCGATGTAGGCTTCCATTTTAGTTCCTCCTATCAACATGAAGTACAGTACGAAGACCAATACAAACAGGTTGACGGCAAAACTGCTGATGCCTCCCATCACTGCCTGCCCTATCTTGGGAAGCAGGGAGACGATGAATGAAAGTGTGTCACTGCCCAGCACATCATATCCTGTTTTTGCTTTAATGATTCCCGCTAACTCTTCGACAGGGGTAATGATGGCCTGGGGATCCAGGTTGATATCCTGCAATTTATTGACCAGCATCCATACAATCAGCGAGATGGGAACCAGGAAGCACAGAATGGCTTCTCCTGTGATCAGCAGTGCTGCGAAGCTTCGTTTCATTCGTGCACCGAGATAGATCATCTGTTTGCGTACAAGGATGTAGATAGTGAGTGCCCCCAGTAATCCGCCGAGGAAGGGAGTGATTTGCCGGAACAAGATAATGCCCAGTCCGATAATGATAATAATCAGAGAATATTTCCAATATTTTTCTTTCATAATAAATAAAAAGGAGAATAGAGATTCCTCTCTATTTATAACATTACACCAATTAAAATGTTTCGCTCCTAAGGCAGATCGAGACTGAAAATAGTTTGTCCCGGACGGCTTTCCCGGATGGATAAGTGTCCGTCATGTTGCCGGATGATCTGTTTGCAAAGACTGAGCCCGATTCCGCTTCCTTCCGTTTTCGTTGTGAAGAACGGAATGAAGATCTGTTCCCGTATCTCTTCCGGTATGCCGGGGCCATTGTCTTCTATCTCGACCTGCAGACGGTCTGCCCGCCGTACACGGAGAATGATTCTTCCGTCCGCCTGTCCCTCGAGTGCCTGCATCGCATTTTTCAGCAGATTAAGAAAGACTTGTGACAGTTGATTGGGATCACCATCTGTTTCTATCGGGTCCGGCACGCATTGCAGCATGAACCGGATGCCGCGTTCCCGAAAGTCGCTTTGCAGCAATTCTTCAAGATTGCGGAGCATCTCGGTCAATGCGAAGCGCCTTTTTTCCGGATGGGGGAGATAGGACAGATGCCGGAATGACTCCGTAAACTCCATCAGCCGTTCGCTCTGAGCCTGTATAATCCGTAGTCCGCGGGCCGATTTTTCGTTGATATCCGGACGTTCGGACAAGGTTTGTGAGAGTGAAAGGATCGGTGCGATGGTATTCATGATTTCATGCGTCAGCACATGCGTCAGTTTGCTCCATGATTCGTTCTCCTTATCGCTCAATTCGTCGCCGATGTCTTTGATGGACAAGATGGTGATGGTTTCGCCGTCCAGAATCATCTTTTTCTCCGATATGCTGAGACTCTTGCGGATACCGGTTGCATTCAGCAGTTGTGCCAATTGGGTTTCGGTATAGAGACGGTTGCATTTCAGCAGCGAGAAAGCGGCACTGTTGGCAATAATGATTCTACCTGAGTCGTCCCAGGCAAGCACGCCGCTAGGCACCTCCTCGAGCAGTGATTGATAGAAATGTTCTTGTTTGTGACTTTCGCCTTTGGTGCGGGCAAGGAGGTCGTTAAGCCGGTTGAGGGAGCGGTTCAGCTGTGCCTGCTCTTTGCCGACATTTGCCTCCGGAAAGTAGAGCATATTATCCTTATCCTGCACGGCGTCGAAGAACAGTCTGATTTTCCGGTTAAACGTATTCAACTGCCGGGTCAATGCACCGATCTGGAACAGCGAACAGAGCAGCAGTATACCGCCGATGATGTATCCCGTATGTGACACGACCAACCATAGTCCGGTGCCTGCTGTGACCAGTATCAGCAATACGTGAAACAGTATGATGAAATAGATGCGTTGACTGAATATCATTAGGGTCAGAGTTTGAATCGTTTGAGTTTATTGTATAATGTTTGCCGGCTCACTCCCAATTGTTCGGCTGCGGCAGTCAGGTTACCGTTGTTTTGCAGGATGGCAGTTTCGATGGCCCTCCGCTCCACCTCTTCCAGATTGGGGACAGTGGCGGTTGCCTGCGGTTGCCAGGTCTGTTTCACCAAGATATCTTTGGGGCGGATTACGCTGCCTTCACACAAGATGACCGCTTTTTCGATGGTGTGCTGCAACTCCCTTATATTGCCCGGCCAATGATAACTGCGTAATTTTTCGACAGTCTGCTCGTGTATCCGTATTTCCTGCCGTTGATATTTAGAGGTGAATTTACGTAAGAAGCAGTCGATAAAGAGTAGGATATCATCTCCCCGTTCACGTAGGGGAGGCAGTTCCAGATGAATGGTGTTGATGCGGTAGAACAGGTCTTCGCGAAACATGCCCTGCTTCACCATTTCCGGTATATCTTTGTTCGTTGCCGAAATCAGGCGGATATCGACCGGAATCACTTTGTTACTGCCCAGACGAGTCACATTCCGGCTTTGCAATACGGTGAGGAGCTTGGTTTGGAGTGGGAGAGGGAGGTTGCCCAGTTCGTCCATGAACAGTGAACTGCCGTTGGCCGCTTCGAACTTTCCGGGACGGCTTTCGTGGGCATCGGTGAAAGCTCCCCGTTCGTGTCCGAACAGTTCACTTTCGAACAGCGACTCGCTGATGGCCCCCATATCTACGTTCAGCATCGGACGTGCGCCACGAGGTGAGAGGCGGTGTATCTCCCGTGCCAGTATTTCTTTGCCTGTTCCGTTTTCTCCCGTTATCAGGATGTTGGCGTCCGTGCGTGCCACTTTCGATACCACTTTCATCAGTTGCAACATGGCAGGCGAACGCCCCACCAGCATTTCGAATCCCTCAGCCCTGTCAACTTTTGCAGTACGTTCCGGAGCTTTGCGGCTACGGTAGGCTTCCGTCACCTTGTCGATCAGGGTCTGGTTGTCCCATGGTTTCAGCAGGAAGTCGGCTGCACCGTTTTTAAGTGCTTTAACGGCAAGTTCCACATCTCCGTAAGCGGTCAGCATCACTACGGGTAGGGTGGGAGCCATCTGCCGGATGTGCCCCAACCAGTAAAGTCCCTCGTTGCCATTGTTGATACCCGCCGAGAAGTTCATGTCCAGGATGACTACATCGATGCGGTGCGTTGTCAGCAGGGCGGTGATCTGATTTGGATTCGAAGCTGTCAGTATCTTGCTGAAGTAGTTTTCGAGCAGAAGTTCGAGTGAGGCCAATACTCCTTTGTTATCGTCTACAATCAGAATGGTTCCTGTGTTCATAGCATCTCCTTTTGATTCGCTTCCTTTTTTAAGTTCGTGGTAAAGATATTTGTTTTTGTAACTCCCTGCAAGAGAGTGTCCAATATTTAGACGTTTTCGGATTGAGAATTTATGCCGGAGAAGTATCAGAAAGTATTCCAGTGGGAAACAATCGTCAAGTGTCCAATATCTGTACACGGTGGCGTCCAGATATTGGACACTATTGTATATGGTTGAATTGTATCTATCTGATTATAAGTTGATTGTTTCTTTTGGCACAGCGTTTGCATATTAGATTGACATGAAACATTTTATATCATTTTGTACCTTTCTTCTTTTTTCAACTCTCTTGTTTGCACAAGCAGAGAGGTCGCTCGACGAATGTATCCGTATTGCATGGAAACAGAATCCGTCTTTACGGAATAGCGGGATAGATATCAAAGAAGCCCGGATGGATTACATCTCTTCTGTGGCGAGTTTCCTGCCCCGTGTCAGTGTATCGGCCGAAGCCGGACGTAACTTCGGGCGTTCCATCGACCCGAATACCAACGGATATACCAACGATACCTTTGATGAAGGAACCGTCGGGCTGGACATGACCCTTTCGCTCTTTGAGGGTTTCACCCGTATCAATCGGGTACGTTTTGAGAAGATGAACCGCAACCGGAGTGAGTGGGCTTTGAAAGAACGCCGTAACGAACTGGCCTGTCAGGTGACGGATGCCTATTATAAACTTCTGCTTGAAGAGCGGATGCTCGATCTGGCTTTAGAGCAGAGCCGCCTTAGCGAGCGTTATCTCAAACAGACCGAGGCCTTCGTCGAGTTGGGATTGAAGTCGGTTTCTGATTTGCAGGAAGTCAAAGCCCGTCGCGAAGGTGATATTTACCGCTATCAGGCCCGTCAGAATGGTTGTCGTCTGGCATTGCTCCGCTTGAAGCAGCTATTGAATCTGCATGCCGAGGATACGCTGGCCGTACAAGATACTATCAACTACGAACTTCTTTCGGCCTATCCGCTGCCACAAACGGAAGAACTCTATACGCAATCTCTGGTGGCGATGCCTTCGATGCGGATGATGGAACTCAGGCAACGTGCAGCCCGTAAGGAGTATGCCATGGCAGGAGGTAAATTTTCGCCAACCGTCTTTGCCCGCTTTTCAATGGCTTCCCGTTACCTCGATGGTTTTTCTACCAAACAGTTGAACGACAATTTAGGCAAGTATATCGGTATCGGTATTTCCATCCCTCTGCTGAGCGGGCTGGAACGACTGACCACCCTGCGCAAACACAAGTTGAATATATTCCGCCTCCGGAACGAGGAAGAACTGCAAAAGCAACAACTCTATACGGAGGTGGAGCAAACGGTTCTTTCTCTCCGTTCCGGTTATGATGAATTCCGGCAAGTGTTGCAGCAGTTCAGAGCCGAAGAGCTGGTACTGAAAGAATCCGAACGGAAATGGGAAGAGGGGCTTATCTCCGTCTTTCAGTTGATGGAGGCCCGCAATCGCTTCATCTCCTCCAAAGCCGAGTTGGCGCGGGTACGCTTGCAGGTAGATATGACTTTGAAGATGGAAACCTATTATCGCACGGGGAGCTTCTGTACGTTGCCCGGTGAAGAGTGATGGACGAGTTGTACAACTCGTCGTATACCAGTTGCTCAACTCGTCATGTACCAGTTGTACAACTCGTACACCGTTTCTCTACGGCCCGATGATATGACCTTATAAACAAACGTGAATTATATATAAAGCAATAATTATCTATGGATACAATGATCGAACGCAAGCCCGGAATGAAGCGGAAGCATTATTATGCCGTCGCCGGAGCCGTGGTATTGGTGGGACTTGTTTTTTACTTTATTTTCAGAGACACTTCCTCTTCTATGAATGTGGAAAAAGACCGGCTGACCATTGCTACAGTTACCCGGGGAGAGTTCAGTGATTACATCCGGGTTATCGGACAAGTGATGCCCAACCGCATCATTTATATGGATGCGATAGAAGGAGGCCGTGTGGAAGAGCGCCTGAAAGAAGAAGGAGCCATCGTCAAGGCAGGCGATGTGATTCTTCGTCTCAGCAATCCGCTCCTGAACATCGGAATCATGCAGAGCGAAGCCGATCTGGCCTATCAGGAGAACGAGTTGCGCAATACCCGCATCAGCATGGAGCAGGAACATCTGCGGCTGAAACAGGAACGCATCGGCCTGAATAAGGAACTGGCAGTGAAACAACGGCGTTACGAGCAATACAGCCGCCTTATCAAAGAGCAGCTGATAGCGGAAGAGGAGTTTCGGCTGGCTGCCGAAGAGTACGAAGCGGCAAGGGCACAACTGGAAGTCATTGACGAACGCATCCGTCAGGACAATTTTTTCAGGGAGAGTCAGGTTCATAGTCTCGATGAAAACATCCGTAATATGAAGCGCAGCCTCGCCCTGGTACGCGAGCGGGTGGAAAACCTGAAGGTAAAAGCTCCCATCGATGGACAGGTGGGCAATCTCGATGCCCAGATCGGCCAGTCCATTGCTGCCGGCGAGCATATCGGACAGATCATTACACCCGATCTGAAAGTGCAGGCACAGATCGATGAGCATTATGTGGAACGGGTGGTTCCCGGACTTCCGGCGGATTTCACCCGTGACGGAGGCAACTATAAACTTGAAGTGACCAAACCCTATCCGGAAGTAAAAGAGGGACAATTCCGTACCGACCTTCAGTTTACTGCCGGACGTCCCGAAAACATCCGTGCCGGGCAGACGTATCACATCAATCTTCAGTTGGGAGATCCTGCCCAGGCCATTCTTGTACCTCGTGGAGGATTCTTTCAAATAACCGGGGGCCGCTGGATGTATGTTGTTGACGAAAGTGGTAAATTTGCCACGCGCCGGCCTATCCGTATCGGGCGGCAGAATCCGCAGTACTACGAAGTGACCGAAGGATTGAAACCGGGCGACCGGGTGATTATTTCCGGGTATGAATTGTTTGGGGATAACGAGAGGTTGAATTTGAAATAGAAAAGGCCTTTTCTCTGTTCTCCTGCAAAGAAGGGAGGAAAAGGCTTCCTTTTAACAAAATAATTATGATTAAGACAGAAAAACTATCTATGCTCTTCACCACTGAAGAGGTGCAGACCAAAGCCCTGAACGAAGTGACCATGCAAGTAGAACAGGGAGAATTTGTAGCGATCATGGGACCTTCCGGTTGTGGCAAGTCCACTTTGCTGAATATTCTGGGCACTCTCGATTCGCCTACTTCCGGCTCTTATTTTTTTGAGGGAAAACAGGTGGACAAGATGAGTGAGAATCAACTGACCGCCCTTCGCAAAGGAAATCTGGGATTCATCTTCCAGAGCTTTAACCTGATCGATGAACTGACCGTATACGAAAATGTGGAACTCCCCCTGGTGTATCTGGGGATAAAGCCCGCAGTGCGGAAAGAGAAAGTGAAACGGGTGCTCGAGAAAGTAAACCTGTTGCATCGTGCCAGTCATTTTCCGCAGCAGCTTTCCGGAGGACAGCAGCAACGTGTTGCCATAGCTCGCGCCGTGGTGACGGACTGCAAGTTGTTGCTTGCCGATGAACCTACCGGAAACCTGGACTCGGTGAACGGTGTGGAGGTAATGGAGTTGTTACGAGAATTGAACCGGCAGGGGACTACCATTATCATCGTCACCCACTCACAACGTGATGCCACTTATGCCCACCGGATTATCCGGTTGCTAGACGGAAAAATAGTGGCCGAAGACATCAACCGCCCGCTGACCGAAACCTCCGGGCCTAACACAGAGAGCGTATGATAGGGAATTATTGGAATAGTGCCTACCGCAACCTGATGAAGCGGAAAGGATTCAGTTTCATCAATGTTTTCGGGTTGGCAGTCGGCATGGCATCGGCTCTGCTGATCTTGACTTACGTCACCTTTGAGTTCAGTTTCGACAAGATGCACCAGAAGTACGAGCGCATCTTCCGCGTGGAAAGTACTTTCTACGAGGGAGAAGTGCAGACCGACTATTGGGCCAGCAGTTCGTTCGGTTATGGTTCGGCCATGAAGGAGAACCTGGCCGGCATTGAAGATTATACCCGGGTGGTCTCTTTGTATCAGCCCGAGCAGATAGTGAAGTACGGTGAACTGACTTTGCGCGAAAACCAGATAGCTTATGCCGATCCCGGTTTCTTCCGCCTGTTCGATTTCGAGCTGGTGAAAGGAGATAAGGCCACTTGCCTTTCCATGCCCCGCCAGGTGGTCATCACCGAACGTATTGCCCGGAAGTATTTTCAGGACGAAGACCCCATCGGAAAGATACTTATCTTTACGGGACCGTATGACAAGGTGGTTTGCGAAGTGACAGGGGTGATGAAAGAGATGCCTTCCAATTCGCATATCCATTATAATTTCCTGATTTCCTATAAGTCACTCGGGCAATATCTGCATGACTATTGGTACAAGCACGAGGTTTATACTTATGTGCTGCTCGATTCGCCCGAAAGGAAGGAAGAGATAGAAAAGGCGTTTCCGGCAATGTCGGAGAAGTATAAGACGGACGAGGCGCTGAAAAATAAAATATGGGGTGTGTCACTGACACCGCTTGCCGATATTCATCTTAAACCACAAGTTGGTTACGAGGCCGAAATCAAGGGAAACCGTACGGCCATGATCGCCCTGATCTTTGCTGCAATTGCCATTTTGGCTATTGCCTGGATCAATTATATCAACCTGACTGTGGCCCGCTCGATGGAACGTGCCAAGGAGGTAGGAGTGCGCCGGGTAATAGGAGCTTTCCGCAAGCAGCTTGTATCTCAATTCTTGTTTGAGGCCTTGGTCATGAACCTGGTTGCATTGGTACTGGCAGTGGGACTGATCGAGTTGATCTTGCCATACTTCAATCAGTTGGTAAGCCGTACGGTAACTTTCTCCGTTTGGCTGACGGGATACTGGTGGCTTTTGCTTTTAATCGTATTTGTAGGGGGAATTTTCCTCTCCGGTTACTATCCTGCATTGGCGCTTCTCAACCGGAAACCGATTACGTTGCTGAAGGGAAAGTTCCTGAACAGCAAGTCGGGCGAAGGCACTCGCAAAGTATTGGTAGTCGTTCAGTACACGGCATCTATGATTCTGCTCTGCGGCACATTGATTGTGTTTGCGCAGTTGAACTTCATGCGCAATCAGTCGCTGGGAGTGAAGACGGACCAGACTCTGGTTGTCAAATTTCCCGGACGGACCGAAGGCATGAACACGAAACTCGAAGCCATGAAGAAGGCCATTGCCCGCCTGCCTTTGGTAGATAAAGTTACCTTCTCGGGTGCCGTGCCGGGCGAAGAGGTGGCTACCTTCTTGTCTAACAGGCGAAAGAGTGATGCTTTGAAGCAGAATCGCCTTTATGAAATGTTGGTATGCGACCCGGATTATATTGATGCTTATGGACTGCAACTGGTGGCAGGGCGCGGATTCTCCGAAGATTATGGAGACGACGTGAATAAGTTGGTGGTCAACGAGTCTGCTGTCCGTAACCTGGGAATCGCCTCTAACGAAGAGGCTCTCGGCGAGGAGATAGAGGTGGAATGTACCGATGCCCCGATGCAGATTATCGGAGTGGTGAAGGACTACCATCAGCAGGCACTCAACAAGAATTATACCCCGATTATGCTGATCCACAAAGATAAGATCGGTTGGCTGCCGCAACGCTACATCTCCATTGTGATGAAGTCCGGCGACCCGAAGGAATTGGTTTCGCAGGTGGAGGAGATCTGGCATCGCTATTTCGAGGATTCCAGTTATGACTTCTTCTTTCTCGATCAATTCTTCGATCATCAGTATCGTCAGGACGAGGTGTTTGGTGTCATGATCGGTTGCTTCACCGGACTGGCCATCTTCATCTCATGTCTGGGATTGTGGGTATTGGTGATGTTCTCCTGTACTACCCGTACCAAGGAGATGGGTATCCGGAAAGTATTGGGAGCTACCCGTTGGAATCTGTTCTATCAGCTGGGTAAAGGCTTTTTCCAATTGATCCTGATAGCGGTAATCATTGCGTTGCCCGTTGCCTGGTTCAGTATGAATGCTTGGTTGAGTCATTATGCTTTCCGTACCGATCTGAAGATATGGTTCTTTGCAGTTCCGGTGGTGTTGATGCTGTTGATTTCGTTTGTGACGGTAGCCTGCCAGACGGTGAAGATTATCGTAGGCAAACCGGCACGGTCATTGCGGTATGAGTAAGATTCCGGAATAAAATAAGTCGCATTCGGCAAAGAGTGCATGAGGGTGTCATAGTTCACCACAGATTACACGGATTTACAAGATAGATTTTTAATCTACTGATAACCAATAATATTTATCTGTATAATCTGTGGTGAACAATGACACCCTCAGTGCCTTTTGTGGTGAACTTTAGCCTTTGGGTTGTTGCGTCTGGGTTTCTTCTCCCCAATGCGTTTTGGCTTCCAGTTCTTCCCGGTCACGCACCTCTTTCGCCTTCTTTGCATAGACAATCATGCGCAGAGACTGGTCGTAAGTAAAGTAATTCCATACCCAGTTCAGTAGGACGTTTGCTTTGTTGCGTACTCCCAGGATCGAACGTAAATGGACGACCAGCCACATCACCCAAGCCAGCCATCCGGCGGTTTTGAAACTACTGAACTCTGCCACGGCGCGATTGCGCCCTACGGTTGCCATCGATCCCAGGTTCCGGTAATGGAACGGCTGCATCGGCTTGCCTTTCTGTAGTCTTTGCAGGTTCTTGGCAAGCAGTTCGCCTTGTTGAATGGCCACTTGTGCCAGTTGCGGGTGTCCGTTAGGATAGTTCTTGTCCGTAGTCTGAATACATTGGTCCCCGATGGCAAAAATAGTGTCTGTTCCCTGTACACGGTTGAATTCGTCTACTTTGATTCTTCTTCCGCGTCCCAGTAATTCTCCGTCTATATTGCCGAAAGTGATGGCTGCCACGCCGCTCACCCAGATAAACGTACGTGTCGCTATCTCTGTACCGTCTTCCAACATCACTTTATGATCTTTGTAATCTGTCACCCGCTTGTTCAGCAGGATGTTGACTCCCATTTCACGCAGAAACTGTTCGGCATGGCGGGATGAATCTTCGGACATTCCCGCCAGGAGACGGTCGCCCGCTTCAATCAGGTAGATGTGCATCAGGCTGCTGGGCATATCCGGATAATCGTTGGGCAGTACGAACTTCTTCATTTCCGAAAGCACTCCGGCTATTTCTACTCCGGTGGCCCCTCCGCCTACAACAACGACATTGAGCAACTCCTGCCGTTCACGTTCCGTACTGCAAGTGATCGACCGTTCAAAGTTTGCCAGTAGGGCATTTCTCAGTCCCATGGCTTCCGAAACGGTTTTCATAGGCATGGCCTCTTCTTCAATGTGCTCGTTGCCGAAGAAGTTGGAGGTGGTGCCGGCTGCCAGTACTAGGTAGTCGTATTCTGCTTTACCGATGGAAGTCTGAATCATATTTTTTTCGGGGAAGATGGCCCGTACTTCTGCCATACGGAAGTAAAAGTCCTTTCGTTTCTGAAAAATCTTCCGGAACGGGAAAGAGATGGAACTGGGTTCAAGTCCGGCTGAAGCGACTTGATAAATAAGGGGAGGAAACTGGTGATAATTGTTCTTATCGACTAAAACAACCTGGAAACCAGACTTTTTTAGCTTGTTGGCCAATTTAAGACCGCCGAAGCCACCACCTACGATGATGACACGCTTCTTGTCGTTTTTTACAATGTTGAAACTCATACTGAAAACTTCTATTTAACCTGATGTGTCTAAAACCTAATGTCATGGTTATAAACGCTTGTCATAGGTAAAAAGTTCAGCTAAAAGAACGGTTTCAGAAGATGTTTCAAGAGGCTTTTTCACCATAGATTACACAGATTACCGCAGGTAGTTTGTGCTGACAATCGGTCGTTCACTCTTTTAGAGCCTGTTTTAATTTTGCTTGAGATATGTTTTCAGGGATGTTTTCCGGTTTTTGCAAGGAGCATAGCGGGCTATGTGACGGGTAAAAACGGGGAAATAGACCGAGAAAAAACTCAAAACAGGTCAATAAAATTCCTGTAAATTTATTCAAGGAAAATTTAAACAGGGCACTTAATCTGCGCTAATCTGTATCATCTATAGTGGTTTCTGATGTTCCCTGTAGGCCTTTTATAATTCCGGTACCATGCAGAATTTAGTCTCCGGAAAATCTTTCTTCAGATACCGTTGGATGAAGAGTTGTGTATCCTCCTGTATCGTCCGGTCCTCTACCGTCGGGTAGAGGTTGTAGAGAACGGTATCCAGTTTGATCCCCCGGTTTTTAATGGCTTCCAGGCTGAGCAATGTGTGGTTGATACTGCCCAGTTTGCCGGAAGTGACAAACAACAGCGGGTATTCCTTCTGCGCAATATAGTCAATCGTGAGCAATTCGTCGGTAAGCGGCACCATCAGGCCTCCGGCTCCTTCGAGCAGGACAACGTCGTAACGGCGGCTCAACTCTTCTGTAGCACGTTCTATTTTGTCAAAGTCGATGGGACGTCCGTCTATGCGTGAAGCGAGGTGTGGAGAACAGGGGTAAGAGAAGATTTCGGGCATGGTCAGTCCTTCCCGGTCGTCATCAGTGGGGGCGATGCCCATGATGCGGCGGTGCAGGTCGATGTCTTCCGAGTGGCCTGTATTGCCTGTCTGGATAAATTTCTGAGTAATGGTGCGTTGCCCTTTCCGGTTCAGTTCGCGTGCCAGGAATCCTGTGGCATAACTCTTGCCTGCATCCGTATCGATGCCGCTGATAAAATACACATTCTTTTTCATACTTCTTTTGTTTGAGACCCGCAGGTCGTTTTTCTTATCTCTTTTTTGCTATTATATAGATGGGGTGGTAGGTCAGAGAAACAGAACCTTTGCCGGGACTGAACAGACGCTCGTATTCCTGACAGAAGAGGTTCAGTTTGCTCCGGGTCCAGCTTTGGTTACAAGTACCTGTCACTCCGGTCTGCTTCAGATGATAAAGCACCTCCATCGGATTGTTGAAATTCAGTGAGATGACTTCTTCCTCCGTGTGCACAATGTCGTATAGTGCCGAGAGTGAGGCAGTCAGCTCTTCTCTCGAACGGTAGGCGAGTCCCTGTCCGGTCAGTTGGCGAATCTCCTTCATGTTTTCTTTTCCGAAAGTACTGAAGGCAATGTATCCCTGTGCATTCAGGATGTTTTCACATTTCCGGAAAAAAGCATCGGGATGTTCGAACCATTGCAGGACGGAACAGGAAGTGATCAGTTCCGTTCCGTGCGGGAAGTCAAGTGCTTCGGCATCTCCGGGCAAGAAGGAGACCCGCTCGTTCAGGATATCTCTGCAGCTATGGCGCATCTCTTCGCAAAGGTCGTTCAGCAGCAAGTGTTCCGGGCGGAACGAACGGAGTAGCAGACGCGAATAAGTACCCGTCCCGCAGCCGAACTCTACAACACGGCGGAGGGAGTGCGCAGGGAGGTGTTGCTGCAACAAACTGCACATTTTCCGGGCGATTTGTTGTTGCACCCGGGCTTCGTGCGGATAGGTGCCGATTGCTTTCGTGAAGCGTTGGGCGATCAGTAGTTTGGAGGAAGCAGCGGCAGGAGCGAGATTTTCTTTCAATATCTTTTCGTCATAATGTGCTCCGTCATATCGCTGAATTTCATTGCAATATTTTTGCCAGGCCTGTTCCTGGTTCTTCGGTGGGAAGATATGATCGGATTCTCCGATGATTGCTTTATTCCAGACAAAGGTGGATGGGGGCAGTTCGCTGTATTGTCTGCCGATGGCCGCCAGTTCTTCTTTCAATTCTTCTACCGGTCGTTGGGGAGCTATTTCCAGGAAAGCTTGAAAGGCACTTCCCGATCCGCACATTCGCCGGCGGAACTTCTGTAGGGTCGCTTCATTGAGATTATTGAGTGTACCTTCAAATATGGCGGGAGGAATTCCCCGCATATCATCGATAGGGAAAGGTGTCCCGTTGATGGCAATGCTTTGCTTGAGGGGGAGGTTGCTGTCCGGCAACACTTGGGAAGCTGCCCATACCCCCATGGACCAGGCAACAACATAGATCCCCTCATACGTGGAGAGCAATGTGCTGTCAAAATCGAGAGAACGGTAATCATAGCAGATTATCAGATCTTTATTTGGGGGGAGATTGTGCATGAAGGGAGTTTCATCCATTCCCCATCCGGCAAAGAAGAGGAGAGCCTCTTTTCGGAGGGGAGGGTATCCGGCGGCTTCACATCCGGTTCCTGTCTCAGAGTGAAGGGAGTTTACAGATTTTTGGGGTGGATATAGTCTTTTCAGTTTCATAAGTTTATGACTTTGATGATACAGGCCGTATTGTTGCTATCACTCTTTTCACTTCTTCTTCCGTTACGTCTGCCGTTAATGAAAAACGGATACGGGAAGTTCCTTCCGGTACCGTAGGCGGACGGACAGGCAACGCATAAAATCCTTTGCGTTGCAGCTCTTCTGCCATACGGACGGCGGAAGAACTTTCACCCGCGATCATGGGTACGATTTGGCTGGCCGAGGCAGAAAAGTATCCTTTCTCCTGGAGGCCGGTCCGCAAGTTGCTGCTGATGGCTGCCAGGTGTTCCCTCTTCTCCTGATATTCCGCCAGATGGCGCAGTACAAATGAGGTCCATTGCAGGGTGACAGGCGGGAGTGCAGTGGTGAAGATAAAGGGACGCATTTTATTTATCAGATAGTCCCGTATCACCTGCCTGCACACGATATATGCCCCAGAGGAAGCCAGTGCCTTTCCGAAAGTGCCCACCAAAAAGTCGATATCCGATATGCATCCGTATGCTTCGGCACATCCCAGTCCGCCGGTTCCCCGGACACCGACAGCATGGGCTTCGTCTAAGTAAAGCAATACGTTCGGATACTTGCGTTTCAGTTTGACCAACCGGGGTAAGTCTGCTTCGTCACCATCCATACTGAAAATACTTTCGGTAACGATAATAACCTGTTCATATTCTTTGTGGTAAGTCTCTACTAGTCTTTCCAACTGGCTGTATTCATTGTGCCGGTAGCGGATACATTTGGCATCTGATAGCCGAATGCCGTCTATCAGGCTGGCATGTATCAACTTGTCGGCCAGAATCAGTGTTTTTGTGTCGCATACGGCAGGTAGGATTCCGGTATTGGCATGATATCCGCAATTGAATACCAGTGCCGCTTCTGTTCCAAATAAGGAAGACAAGGTAGCTTCCAGTTCATCGTATGCGGCAAAATTGCCGGTAAGCAGGCGGGAAGAAGAGGAAGAGAACTTAATTTCTTCCGGCTTCACTGTCTGCCAGAAAGCTTTTAACAGTCCACTGTCGTTAGCCAACCCCAGATAATCGTTTGACGAAAGGTTTAGCATCCGTTGTCCCCCGATGATTACCTCTTTGCCCTGATGTACCAGGGTAGGAAGGGTGCGGAAGTTATCTTTCTTTTTAAGGAGTTGCAGCTCGTCAAGGAAACGGGTGAGTTCATCTCTTTCCGTTTCTTGGTTTTTATTCATATTTGTAATGTTTTTGAGTTTGATTCACCACAGAGTAGCACAGAGTTTCACAGAGATTATTTTCTCTTAATATCTTATAAACAAGAGATTGAAACTCTGTGAGACTCTTGTTACTCTGTGGTGAAGTTTGATTCGCCTCTATTTCGTTTGGGAACCGGGAAGGCCGTTACTTATGCTCCTTATCATCCCTTCCGTGAGTTTGGTCAACTGTTCGGGCGTAATGATAAACGGAGGCATTACATAGATCAGTTTGCCAAACGGACGGAGCCAGATGCCTTCCTCCACAAAACGGCGTTGCAGGTATGCCATATTCACCGGTTCTTTCATCTCGATCACTCCGATGGCACCCAGTACACGGACGTCCGCTACCTGAGGGAGCTCACGTGCCGGAGCTAATTCACGGTTCAGTTGAGCTTCTATTCGTTTTACGTTTTCTTGCCAGCCGGAAGTTAGAAGTAACCGTACCGATGCGCAGGCTACGGCACATGCTAACGGGTTTCCCATAAACGTAGGCCCGTGCATGAATGCTCCCGGTGCATGGTTGGAGATGCAGTCTGCCACTTCATTGGTGGTCAGTACTGCCGATAAAGTCATGTATCCACCTGTCAATGCTTTGCCGATGCACATGATGTCCGGCTCTACTCCGGCATGTTCCCAGGCGAAGAGTTTTCCGGTACGTCCGAATCCGGTTGCTATTTCATCGAAGATCAACAGTACCCCATACCGGTGGCAGAGGCGCGCAGCTTCTCTTAAATATTCCGGATGGTAGAAACGCATGCCTCCCGCACCTTGTACAATGGGCTCGAGGATGAAAGCTGCCAGTTCATCGGTATGTTTCTCCAGCAGATGCTCCAACGGACGGATGTCTTCCGGGTTCCATTCATCTCCGAACCGGGAGGAGGGAGCAGGGAGGAAGTGGCGGATGGGAAGTGCCGAACCAAAGATACTGTGCATCCCCGTTACAGGATCGCATACCGACATGGCATTCCAGGTATCTCCGTGGTAACCGTTACGGATGGTGACGAAATTATTTTTCTCCGGTTTTCCGGCTGCATACCAGTATTGTACGGCCATCTTCAGTGCAACTTCGACAGCTACGGAGCCGGAATCGGCATAGAATATCTTTTGCATAGAGGGCGGGACCAGAGGAAGCAACAGTTTGCCCAGTTCGATAGCCGGATCGTGCGTCAGTCCGCCGAACATGACATGCGACATCCGGCTGAGTTGATCTTGTACAGCTTGGTTTAATATCGGGTGATTGTATCCGTGCACCGCACACCACCACGATGACATTCCTTCGATCAGTGTCTGTCCGCTTTCCAGGGTGATGGTGGCACCGTCAGCCCGTTTCACCTTATATACCGGGAGCGGATTCGAAGTTGAAGTATACGGATGCCACAAATGTTCGCGGTCAAATTGTGAGTCGGCAAAGTGATATCCTTCCGAGAGAATCATCTCTTTATCATCCGATACCTTGGAGCCGAGTGTTGTCAGCAGATCGCCTACGATGGCGGAGTTGATGCCGATATAGAGGGATTTCCGGACGGCCTCTGGTGTCAGTTGCGAGCGTCCTCCGGCAAAGCGCAGGTAAGCCGCAGGGTTAATGAACCGGAAAAGAGCCACAGTGGTCAGTATCTCTTCTTCACTGAGAGGAGACTGATGCTCGAGCGGAGTGCCGGGTATGGGTTGCAGCAAGTTGATCGGGATGGATTGGATGTTGAGATCGCGGAGTGTGAAGGCAAATTCGATCCGTTGTTCCACAGTTTCACCCATGCCGATGATGCCTCCGCAGCAGAGGTCCATCCCTACTCGTCGTGCGGCATGCAAGGTTTTCAGCTTTTGTTCCTGTGTATGCGTGGTACAGAGCGAGTCGAAGTGGGAAGGAGCCGTTTCGAGGTTACAGTGGTACCGGGTCACTCCGGCATCATACAATGCCTGCAACTCTTCTTCGTCCAACAGTCCGAGCGAAGCGCACAACCGGATAGACGAATGGCGACGCATCCGCCGGGCCGCTACACAGAGCTCTTTCATGTTTTTGGGAGAAGGTTTGCGTCCACTGGTCACCAATGAAAAGCGGTTGACCCCTTGTGCTTCGTTGTATTTTGCTTGTCGCAGGCACTCTTCTGCGCTCACCAGATCGTATACATCGGCCTTGGTCTTGTAGTGAGACGACTGGGCGCACCATTTACAATTTTCCGGACACCGTCCCGAGCGGGCATTGATGATGGAACACATGTCGAACTCCTGCGAAGCGCAGGCGGTGGTGATGTCGTGCGCGGCATCATACAACTCTTCTTTACGGGGATAGAGCGCCAGCCATTCGGCCTGCTCTCGGCTGATAGCCGTTCCTTGTAATACTTGGTTTTTTATTTCTTCGATAGTCATAGGGTGGGGATATTAAAAAAGAGGTTGCCGGTCCCATCGGGATGGGAGGCAACCTCTTTAGGTGTAATGTATGAGGCGGATGTCACAACAGTTGACTGTGCGGCACCGGCATAAGAATATTTGGATGATTGGAGTTGAGTAAGAAGCAAGAGCAATGGTTCGGGAGATAGCGTGAGGTTCTCCCAATCTTCTTCCGGAACGGAATCTTCTGTTTCCCGTTGCGGATCAAGTCCGGTTGTATGTGGAGTTTGCTGCTTGCACAACGCACATTCGGTGATGTTCTTTCTCAACTGTCCGATGGTGACACACAAACCCAGAGTGGCAAATATGGCATAAGCCTTCCGGCTCCACTGGCGGAAGCGGATAAACGAATGTGATATGTACCTTTCTTTTTTCATAAGCCGTATGGTGATATCGGGTCATCGGACGGCGGCAAAGCTACAAAGAATCTACGGAATGACCAAGGGATAGCATCGGTTTGTAAGCAGGGACCTCTCCTCTACCACAAAGACGGTATAAGAATCCCTTATAAAGGGGATTTCAAGAACAATCCCCATACTCTACTTTTGCAGCAGGAAATGATCCGTGAAAATTAATTAAAAAATGTAGGTGGCTTTTGACACACCTTCAAGAATAAGATAACAATTTCAAGGCTTTTAACAACAATCTGCCGGATTGTGTGTTAAACAAAAGATTCTAATTTAAACATAACTAAACTTAAGGTATGAAGACCAATTTACGTCTATTATTTACGTTGCTCTTTGTCGTTTCGGTTGTTGCATTACGTGCCGGAACAATGAATGACATACGTGTTTCGGGCACTGTTGTGTCCGAAGGAGACCCGTTGCCCGGTGTGTCGGTATTAGTGAAAGGAACCGGCGTCGGTACTATTACCGGTATTGACGGCAAGTATTCCATCAATGTTCCGTCCGATGGTACGCTGGTATTCAGTTTTATCGGACTGAAATCTGTGGAACATAAAGTGGGAGGACGCTCAGTGATCAATGTCGAGCTGGTGCCCGACAGTAAGCAATTGGAAGAAGTAATGGTAGTAGCCTATGCCACTGCCAAGAAATATAGTTTCACCGGTGCCGCCTCTACCGTTAAAGGTGACGAGATAGCGAAGTTACAAACCTCGAGCGTATCACGTGCCCTTGAAGGAACCGTAGCCGGTCTGCAGGCAAGTGCCGCAAGCGGTCAGCCGGGTACCGATGCCACAATCCGTATTCGCGGTATCGGATCCATCAATGCATCCAGTGCACCTCTCTATGTAGTGGACGGTGTGCCCTATGACGGTAGTGTGAACTCTATCAACCCCGAAGATATCGCATCGATGACCGTTCTGAAAGATGCGGCCTCAGCTGCTTTGTACGGTTCGCGTGGAGCCAACGGTGTGATTATTATCACCACCAAGCAGGGACAAAGCGATTCGAAGACTACAGTGAACGTGAAAGCCAGCTTCGGTGGTTCCAATCGTGCGGTACGTGATTACGACCGGATCGGCACCGATCAGTATTTCGAACTTTATTGGGAGGCTTTGCGTAACCAATATGCACTGGATACAAAGAATTATACTCCTCAGACAGCAGCTATCAAAGCTTCTAAAGACTTGGTAGGAAAACTGATGGGGGCCGGCCCCAATCCTTATGGCTCTAAATATCCTCAGCCGGTAGGTACGGATGGAAAATTGGCTGATGGGGCCGTTCCGCTCTGGAACTTCGACTGGCAGGATGCCATGGAGCAGCAGGCACTTCGTACGGAACTGGGACTGAATGTTTCAGGAGGCGGCAAAACCAATCAATACTACTTCTCTGCCGGATACCTGAATGATAAAGGTATTGCGTTGGAGTCCGGTTATGAACGCTTTAATCTCCGATCGAACGTGACAAGCCAGATGACCAAGTGGCTTCGGGGAGGAGTGAACATGAGTTTTGCCCACTCTTTGCAGAATTATCCCGTATCATCGGATACGAAAACAAGTAATGTCATCAATGCCGGCCGTTTGATGAACGGATTCTATCCCATCTATCAGATGAACGAAGATGGAACCTATAAACTGGATTCCGAAGGACAGCGGATGTATGATTTCGGTTCTTACCGTCCGTCCGGTTCGATGGCTAACTGGAACCTTCCGGCCACATTGCCCAATGATAAGTCGGAACGTATGAAAGATGAATTTTCAGGACGTACTTTCCTTGAAGTTACCTTTATCGAAGGGCTGAAGTTTAAGACCAGCTTCAACTTTGACCTGATCAACTATAATTCACTCGACTATACCAATCCTAAAATAGGGCCGGCTGTTAACACCGGAGGTTCATCGAGCCGTGAAAACGACCGTACTTTCTCGTGGACCTGGAATAATATCCTGACTTATGACAAAACCCTCGGAGAGCATCATTTCAATCTGCTGGCCGGACAAGAAGCCTATTCCTACCGTTACGATGTGCTGCGAGCATCCCGTTCGAACATGGCATTGCCTGATTTTCCCGAACTGGCTGTCGGTTCGTTGGTAACCGGAGGGACAGGATACCGCGTAGATTACTCGTTGGTGGGATATTTCCTAAATGCCCAATATGACTATCAAAGCAAATATTTCTTCTCGGGTTCGTATCGGCGGGACGGGTCTTCCCGTTTTGCTCCCGAAACCCGTTGGGGTAATTTCTGGTCCGTCGGTGCTTCCTGGCGTATCGACCGTGAAGATTTCATGGTAGCTGCGAGCGACTGGCTTTCTGCCCTGACTTTGAAGGTCAGTTATGGTGCGCAGGGTAACGATAACCTGGGAACGTATTATGCCAGCAGCGGACTTTATTCGGTGGTAAGCAATAATGGGGAGAATGCGTTGGTATCCGATCGTCTGGCTACACCAAAACTGAAATGGGAAACCAACCTGAACTTCAATGCCGGCATAGACTTCTCGTTGTTCAACAACCGATTCTCCGGTTCGTTCGATTTCTTCCAGCGGCGTTCGAAAGATTTGCTCTATTCCCGTCCACTGGCTCCCTCGCTCGGTTATAATTCAGTAGACGAGAATGTAGGCGAACTGAAGAATACCGGTGTGGAAATTGATCTGAAAGGTACCTTAATCCATACCCGGGACTTTATGTGGCGATTGGGGCTTAACCTGACACATTATAAGAATGTCGTGACCGACCTTCCATTGAAAGATATGCCTGTGAGCGGAGTTCATAAACTGGCTGTGGGACGTTCTGTCTATGATTTTTACATGAAGCAATGGGCGGGTGTTGATCCGGAGAACGGCGATCCGTTGTGGTACAAAAATGTGAAAGATGCCAATGACAAGATCACCGGACGTACGACTACCAATGACTATGCCCAAGCGGATTATTACTATACCGGCAAATCATCCTTACCCAAAGTGTACGGAGGATTTAATACCGCTTTCTCGTATAAAGGCTTTGAACTGTCCACCATTTTTGCCTATAGTATCGGTAATTATATTGTGGACCGTGACGTAACTATGCTGTGGCATAACGGAAGTTCTACCGGACGTGCCTGGTCGACAGAGATTCTGAACCGTTGGACACCGGAGAATCGATATACTGATGTGCCGGCTCTGAAAACCGTATCGAACAGTTGGAATGCAAATTCCACCCGTAACCTGTTCAATAACTCGTTCCTGCGGATGAAGAATATCACATTATCATATAACTTCCCGCAACCGATGATAAAGAAAATCAGCCTGAACAGTCTGCAATTGTTTGTGCAGGCCGATAATCTGCTTACCGTTTCGAAGAATCAGGGACTCGACCCCGAACAGGATATCAGTGGACTGACGTATTACCGTTATCCGGCCATGCGTTCCATTTCCGGAGGAATCAATGTTTCGTTCTAAGGCTTTAATCCCCGGAAAAGGGCTGTTGCAATCGTATGCTCCGCCCCGGTTTAATCATGCATAAATCACATATAACAGATATAGTAAAGTATAAAATAACAGATGATATGAGAACAATACGATTTAACAATAACAGACATATCTCTTCTTCTCCTCTTCTTCGGACAGAGGGTGGGAGAGAGGCTTCCGTGAGTAATACCTCCGGAGATAAGATCCCTAAAGGTAAGTTTTCCTTTCTCCTTCTCTTCTTCCTTTTGTTTCTGGGGAGTTGCAGCAGCGACTTCCTCGACAATAAGCCGACAGATGCCGTAGATTCCGGCCTCGTACCTGTACCTTCGAATGCCGAACGCATCTTTAACGGTGCGTGGTACAATCTGTTCGAATATGGTACCACTTATGCCAACATCGGCTATCGTGCTTTGATGTGCCTGGACGACATGATGGCTGACGACGTGGTTTCGCGCCCTATGTATGGGTTTAATTCTTCTTATCAGTTCAATGACGTGGTGATGCCTTCCAACGGACGTACCACTTTCGCCTGGTATCTGATGTATAAGACCATTGACAACTGTAATACGGCTATTTCTATTCAAGCTACCGGAGATGATGATACACCTGAGTTCCGGCATGCCCAGGGACAGGCACTTGCCGTACGTGCTTTCTGTTATCTTCATTTGGCACAGCATTATCAGTTCACCTATCTGAAAGATAAGAATGCTCTTTGTGTACCGTTGTATACCGAACCGACCAATCCGAATACCAAACCTAAAGGAAAGGCAACGCTCGAAGAGATCTATACACAGATCATCAATGACCTCAACCGTGCCAAAGGACTTCTTGACGGTTATGTACGTCCGAATGACAAGTCGAAATACAAACCTAACACCGATGTGGTAAACGGACTTCTGGCCCGTACTTATCTGCTTACCGGACAGTGGGACGAAGCCGCCAAAGCCGCATTGGAAGCTGCCAAAGGTTACACTCTGATGACGGATGCCAAAAACTATATGGGCTTCAACGATATATCGAATACCGAGTGGATCTGGGGACATCCGCAATCTGTCAGCCAGTCCGATGCCAGCTATAACTTCTATTATCTGGATGTGGTAGAACCCGATTCATACAATAGTTTTATGGCCGATCCGCATTTCAAGGACACCTTTACCGAAGGTGATATCCGTCTGGAATTGTTCCAGTGGATGCGTGAAGGTTATCTGGGATACCGCAAGTTCCGCATCCGTTCCGACCAGACGGGCGATATTGTCATCATGCGTTCTGCCGAAATGTATTTGATAGTTGCCGAAGCCTTGGCGCGTAAAGGTCAATTGGGCGAAGCCGTAAAACCGCTCAATACTTTGAGAAACGCCCGCGGACTGGCCGATTATGATCTTACCGGAAAAAATCAGGAGCAGGTGATTGATGAAATTCTGATGGAACGTCGCCGTGAACTTTGGGGTGAAGGATTTGGCATTACTGATGTTCTCCGTACACAACGTCCTGTGGTACGTGTCGCTTTGACCGAAGATGAAGCTGCCAAAGAATATGATTGCTGGCAACAGAACGGTACTTATAAAAAATATCATCCGGAAGGTCATTGGTTCACCAGCTTCCCCGATGGAACGAAGTTTGTGCCCAATAGCATATATTATTTGTATTCTATTCCTGAAAAAGAAACGAATGCGAATCCGAATCTGAAATAAGAAATCATAGTCAACTGATTTTATATGAACTGTTTCTGAAAAATCAGATAGATTAATATAATAGACGAAAGGTGTGTCATAACTCTACGGTGAATAAGAGTTGCGACACACCTTTTTTATCAATATCGTTAATGGTTAACTGAATATATACACAATGATTCCCGTTATGACTACATAAGCCAGTGCATAAGGAATGGCTGCTTTCAGGATCTCTCCCTCCTTACCTTGCTGGTTGCCTGCTGATGTGGCGATAGCAATACTTTGAGGAGAGATGATTTTACCTCCTGTCGCACCTACCGTATTGGCGGCCGATAGCCAGTCGGGACTGACATTGATATGCCCTGCTACGCTGGCTTGCAGCTTTCCGAAGAGGATGTTCGAGGAGGTATCACTTCCGGTGATGAAGGTACCCAAACAACCGATAACCGGAGCAAAGAGAGGGTAGAGGCTTCCGGTAGCTGTGGCGAGTGCAGTGGCAATCACGGAAATCATGCCTGCCGTATCCATAATGGTAGATAAACCCACCAGGCAGATAACGGTAACGAATGTTTTTTTCAACTGCTTTACAGTGTTCCATAATACAATGAACAGTTCTTTCACTTTAGCTCCCTGTATCAGACCGCCTACAAACGTGCCTACAAAAAGCAGAACTCCGGCATGTGTCAGCCAGGCGATGGTATAATTCACGGTGGAGCCATTGATGGGGAGGCTGATGCGTGTCACCCAATTGTTTTCGAGCGTACTTCGGAGGCCCGGAAAAAGCGGACTGGTCAGTATGATCAGTAACAAAATCAGCAGATAGATGCTCCAGGCATTCAGGATATCTTTCCTTTTCAGTGCGTTCTGCTGCGCTTTCTCTTTTTTTGGGGCAGTCAGTTTGCCATAAATGACGATAACGACGATAGACAAGATGCTGCCGATGATAGCCGGTGATTCGGCCCCCATATATCGGGCCGCAACGTACTGGCTACCTAAAGATACAGCGCCTACCAGCAGTGCCAGAAATAGGTTTTTGGGTAATGATTTTATTTTCGGGTCGGTCAGGAAGAGCAGTACCAACGGTATCAGGAACATTAGTACGGAAAGTTGCAGTACGACGTTCGTACTCAGCACCTGTACATCCAGATTGGTTTCTTTGGCAAGTACCAGTACCGGTGTACCTATGGCACCGAAAGCCGTAGCCACACTATTGGCTATCAAGCTGACGGTGGCTGAAAAGATGGGCTTGAATCCCAGGCTGATCAGGATAGCGGCGGGGATGGCAACAGCTGTACCAAAACCTGCCATGGCTTCAAGTAACCCTCCGAAACCCCAGGTAAGGAGCAGTACCTGGATACTTTTATCGGTAGAGATGGAAGAGAATTGTTGTTTGATAATCTCCATCTTCTCTGTTTTCAGCAATACATTGTAGCTGAAGATAGCCATCAGGATGATAATCAGGATGGGAGAAACCGCTTTCAGTGCACCGTATACGAATGAAAATACCAAGTTATCTACCGCATAATGGAATCCGAAAAGAGCTATCAGTATAGTTACTATCAGGGAGATGACGCTACTTTTGTCACCCGGCATTTTAAAAAATGCCATTAATACAATCAAGAGCAATACCGGAACGATGGCAAGGATCAGTGTCATAATTGTCTGTTTTTAATAGTTGATGTTTAAGTTAAGATATTGATATAACAAAACCGGAACCTGTTTTGACGGATGAAATAATTATTTTTTTGCTGTATAGCGTTAAATAAAAAAAGGTGTAGCCCTCCGCATGGAAAGGCTACACCCTTTGGTCCGGATAGCTACACCCTTTTTATCGGATGGCTACACCCCAATACCGGGGATTTATTTTTTCTTCATATTCAAGATCTGTTGCAGTTGCTGTAGGTTGGCTTTAGCGGCCTCGTTACCCATCTGGGCAGCTTGGTTGAAGGCAGCGATGGCGCGTTGTACATCTCCATTGAGGAAGTTGTATACACCTACGTTGTTGATGAATTCTGCTGTTTGATGGTTGGCTTTATCCATATATTTGATTGCGTTTTCCAGATCTTTCTTGGTCAGTGATACGGCTGCGGCATTCAGGTTGGCTACTTCATCGTTCGGATACATGCGTACGGCAATGTCGAATACATTCACAAAATCGTTGCTTCCTTTCGGATAACTGTTGGCCACCTGATACATCTCGTTCAGACTCAGATATTTCGGGTTGACTTTTATCACCACCCGTCCTTGTTCTACATCGAAGTTGGCTACGGTGTAGTCTATCTTGCAGTTCACTTTGCGGAGTCCCGGATAAATCTCTTTCAGCATTGTGCGATAAGGAGCACCGCCGTCCACGCGCATGATTTCCTGTTTGCGGCGCGCATCGTCAGTCGTATTCTTGATGATACCGATAAATTTATCTTTATCCTTCATGGACGATTTTTCCAATGCTTGTACCAATCCGTCCCAATTTTCACCACCAAAAGTTACTTTGTAAAGTTTGCCGGGAACTTTTTCGTTGGTAGTCAGATAATTCTTCAGAGCTTCGGCACGTTTCTGCGACAGTTGTTCGTTGAATTTCAACGGACCCTCCGGTGAAGCGAATCCTTCGATACTGATTCCTGTTACTGTCAGGTTCTTGTCATTCTGAATCTTGTCGAACATAGCATGAATGTTCATCAGCTCTTTGTGGTTATTCATGAATTCCGGCTGGATCACAGCTTTGCTGACAGGAAAGTCGAGGTGAGCTTCATACTGTTCGCTACGGTTTTTCACCACCTCCACAGTCGGCTGAATATAAGCAACCACCGGTATCATGGCACTCAGGCGTTTCGCTTCGGTAGAAACGTCGTTTGTTATCAGCTCCTGAGCAAGCATCTCTTCGTTGTTGCCGCAGCCGCATAGATTTTCTACCAGATTCAATGAAGCATTTGCCATCCAAGGTTCGTAAGGGATCACCTGGGCATAGTTGAGCACTTCTCTTTTATTATAAGGAATTACGATTCCTGCAGGTAGTTCGCGGCTGATGGCTAATCCGCGCAAATAAGCCTTCTGACGGCGTTTGCCGTTGATGATGATCTCTTCCAGCGCTACGTTGTGCTGTCCGTCTGTCAGGAGCGGAGTAAGTGTGAGCATACGTTCGGGACTGACTGTCAGATTTTTCATATCGATCTTCATGTCTACATAAAGCGAATTGCCCTGTTGCCATAATGAAACATCGGATAGACTGATGGCATCTTTAAAAAATTTCTGGGCACTGGCCGGCATTACTACTGCGAGGGCCAAGAGGAAGTATATGATTTTTCTTTTCATTGTTACTGTTGGTTTAGTTTTTTATAATTGGTTCCGGTGAATGCGGGACGTTTACTTGATGGTATAAATGATGCTGAGTCCGACTTTGGTCGGTCCGAAATAATTCTTGTTGTTGTGCCCCAGCTTTTCACCACACTTGCCACATGCGTATTTGTCATAGTCCAGGCGGGCATATCCTGCACCGATAGTGGCTTCCATACTCCAGCGGTTTTTCAGTATCCAATGGTAGCCGTAAGAGATACCTGCACCATAGATCTTGCCGTCATAGCGGTAGTTGCCCAACCCGAAGATGTCGAGATTGCTCATGTTAACATCGGCATAATGGCCATGGAGACCGAAAAAACTACCGTTGAAACGTTCGCAAAGCCAGTAGCGGAGTTCAGGTTGTACCAGCCAGTGCTTGATCTGTCTGTCTTTGGAAAATTTCCAGGGATTGTAGTTGCCCGATACATCAAGAGTGAGTTTTTTCGCCAAGGCTACTTCAAATCCCAGGTTCGGAGTACTGGTGGCCCAGTAGAGGGCATTGGTTTTGATGGCGAACTTGGGAAGATAAGTTTTTGTTCCCTGCTCTTGTGCATGTATGCTTGTGGCAAATACAAGCAGGAAGCATGCTGCTAAAAAATGTTTGATTGTTCTCATTTTCATTTTGGTCTAGGTTTTTACATAAACTATTTGCGAGATTAAACGTCTGAGAGGGGGACTTTGTTGACTCATACTCAAAATAATGTTATAGGACATGCACGCTAACATTTTTAAGCAAATAATTGTTATCTTAATAAAGTCAGGATTCCAAACTTTTCATTTTCTTCGGGAAAGAGGGTGAAAATAAACAAGCAATTGTAACTTGGATTACATCTATTCTCTTTTTTACATGCTAATTTTACATATACTTTAAAATAATAGCCTATGAAAGAGCTTATCAATCGCCTGGAAGAGTTGAACAGGCAAGCCGAAAAAGGTGGTGGAGACGCCCGTATCGAGAAACAACATTCTGTCGGAAAATTGACGGCACGTGAACGTATCGACCTGCTTCTGGAGAAAGGATCGTTTATTGAACTCGATAAACTGGTGACCCATCGTTGTACGGATTTCGGCATGGAGAAACAGAAAATATCCGGTGATGGAGTTGTAACCGGATATGGTATGATCGGCAAACGGCTTGTGTATGTTTTTGCTCAGGACTTCACCGTTTTTGGCGGTGCATTGTCCGAAACGTATGCCAGGAAGATTTGTAAAGTGATGGATATGGCTATGCAGATGGGAGCACCCATCATCGGGCTGAACGATTCGGGAGGAGCCCGTATTCAGGAGGGAGTCCGTTCGCTGGCCGGTTATGCGGAGATATTCCTGCGTAATTCTTTGGCTTCCGGTGTCATCCCTCAGATCAGTGCCATCATGGGTCCGTGTGCGGGTGGGGCGGTCTATTCGCCTGCATTGACCGATTTTATCCTGATGGTGAAAAATTCCGGTTATATGTTTATCACCGGTCCCGATGTGGTGAAGAGCGTGACACAGGAAGAAGTCAGCAAAGAAGATCTGGGAGGGGCGGATGTCCATACCATGAAGTCGGGGGTGGCACACCTCTCTGCCGAAAATGATATTGAATGCATCAATTACATTCGTGAACTGATTTCTTATCTGCCCGGAAATAATATGGAAGAGCCTCCGTTTGTTGCTACTACCGATTCTCCGACGAGGCTTACGCCCGAACTGTCGGATCTGGTGCCTACCAATCCTAATCAGCCGTATGATATGAAAGAGATGATCCGTGCAGTGGCGGACGATAACAGTTTCTTTGAATTGCAGGAAGAGTTTGCCCGTAACATCGTTATCGGTTATATTCGCCTGAACGGGAAGACGATAGGGGTGGTGGCCAATCAGCCGTTGGCATTGGCCGGAACGCTCGATATCAATGCCTCTGTTAAGGCAGCCCGTTTTGTCCGTTTCTGCGATGCGTTCAATATTCCATTGCTCACACTGGTAGATGTACCGGGATTCCTTCCGGGGGTAGATCAGGAGTATGGCGGCATCATCCGCAACGGTGCCAAGTTGCTTTATGCCTATTGTGAAGCTACGGTGCCGAAGGTTACGGTGATTGCCCGTAAAGCTTATGGCGGAGCTTATGATGTAATGAGTTCCAAGCACATCAGGGGAGATGTGAATCTGGCTTATCCCACTGCCGAAATAGCCGTGATGGGCCCCGATGGAGCGGTGAACATTCTTTTCCGCAAAGAGATTGACAAAGCTGCCGACACTGAAGCCAGGCGTAAAGAGTTGCAGGATGACTATCGCAGCAAGTTTGCCAACCCCTACCGGGCTGCCGAGTTGGGCTACGTGGACGAGGTGATCGATCCGGCCATAACCCGTATGCGCCTGATACGCAGTTTTGAGATGCTTGCCAACAAGCGGCAGTCTAATCCGCCTAAGAAACATTCAAATCTTCCACTTTAAAGCAGAGGAGAACATCGTATGATAAAAAAGATATTAGTTGCGAATCGTGGCGAAATAGCCATGCGTATTTTCCGTACCTGCCGGGTAATGAATATTGCCACAGTGGCTATCTACACCCGGGTAGATCGGGGTGCCTTGCATGTGCGTTATGCCGAAGAGGCTTATTGTATTTCCGATTCTCCGGAAGATACGTCTTATCTGAAACCGGAAAAGATTCTGCAAATAGCCAAAAAGACAGGAGCTGCCATCCATCCGGGATATGGCTTTCTGTCTGAGAATGCGGACTTCGCCCGTCGTTGTGAGGAAGAAGGGGTAATCTTTATTGGTCCGAGTGCCGATATTATTGCCCGAATGGGTATCAAGACTGAGGCCCGCCGGATTATGCGTGAAGCCGGTTTACCGATCGTACCGGGCACGGAAGATCCGGTGAAAGGCATTGCCGAAGCCAAAAAGGTGGCTGCCGAAGTAGGATATCCCATCATGCTGAAAGCACTGGCTGGGGGTGGTGGAAAAGGTATGCGTCTGGTACGCAGTGAAGAAGAAATGGAGACGGCATTGCGCCTTTCACAGTCTGAAGCCGGAACGTCGTTTGGCAACGATGCTGTTTATATTGAAAAATATATCGAGAATCCCCATCACATTGAAGTGCAGATATTGGGAGATAAATATGGAAATGTAATTCATCTTTATGAACGGGAATGTTCCATTCAGCGACGCAATCAGAAAGTAATTGAAGAATCGCCTTCTCCTTTTGTGAATCCCGAAACACGTGCCAAGATGCTGAAGGTTGCAGTGGAGGCCTGTAAGCGGATTAATTATTACAGTGCCGGAACGCTGGAGTTCATGATGGATAAAGACCAGAATTTTTATTTTTTGGAAATGAATACCCGCCTGCAGGTGGAACATCCGGTGACGGAAGAGTGTACCGGGGTCGATCTGGTACGCGACATGATACTGGTAGCTGCCGGCAATCGTCTGCCTTACAGGCAAGAAGATGTCGAGTTCCGGGGAGCTGCCATTGAATGTCGCATTTATGCCGAAGATCCCGAGAATAACTTCATGCCTTCGCCCGGGGTGATAACCGTTCGTGAAGCTCCCGAAGGACGTAATGTTCGTTTGGACAGTGCGGCTTATGCGGGATTTGAGGTTTCGCTGCATTATGATCCGATGATTGCAAAGCTCTGTTGTTGGGGACGTAATCGTGATTCGGCTATTTCGAACATGGCCCGTGCGTTGCGCGAATATAAGATTCTGGGTATCAAGACTACGATTCCTTTCCATCAGCGTGTGTTGAAGAATGCGGCTTTCCTGAAAGGAGAGTACGATACTACCTTTATCGATACGCGCTTCGATAAGGAAGACCTGAAACGCAGGCAGAATACCGATCCGACGGTAGCGGTGATTGCTGCTGCGCTGAAACATTACGAAGAAGAGAAAGAGGCTGCTTCACGCGCCACTACGCTTCCGGTAGTAGGAGATTCGCTTTGGAAATATTACGGCAAGTTGCAAATGACTGCCAATAACTATTAAACTCAGAATGCTTATGACAACAATATTAGCAACTTATTATGCCAAAATACAGGATGTGCCCGACAGCGAGTATAAAGTGGAGATTCTGGAAGACGGGCCGGTGAAGAAAGTGGCTGTTAACGGGAAAGTGTATGATGTGGACTACAACGTAGGGGGTGACTCTATCTATTCCATTATCATCAATCATCATTCGCACGGAGTACAGATATCTCCGACTTCCCATTCCTCTTATACCATTATGAATAAGGGGGAACTTTATCAGATCGAGCTGAAAGGAGAACTCGAGAAGATACATAATGCCCGTAGCGGAGCAGATGCCGTAGGGCGTCAGGTAGTTGTAGCTCCCATGCCGGGCGTTATCCTGAAAACTTACGTCAGGAAGGGAGATGAAGTGAAGAAGGGTGATCCGCTGTGCGTACTGGTTGCCATGAAGATGGAAAACGAAATTCGTTCTGTGGCCGATGGGGTGGTGAAAGAGATTTTTGTGGAGGAGAATACGAAAGTGGGGCTGAACGACCGTATCATGGTGGTTGAGTAGTAAGAGTAGAAACCGCAAGGGCTCTGGAAGTATGATCTTTCAGGGCCCTTATCGTATGATGTATCAACTGTCTCTATAAAGTGACATTTGCGAAGAGCAGGGTTGTCAGACTCTATTCTTGTATATTTCTCCTCCTTTCATGATCATTATGAAATTCTTTTCCGGATCTCCCAATAGGGTAATGTCTTTCAGTACGTCTCCATCTACCAGAATTAAGTCTGCCCAGGCATCTTCTTCTATAACACCCAATTTCCCGGGATAGGGATTTCGTGCACCGGACAGAGCCAGCAATTCCGCATTATCATGTGTTACCATCTTGAGAATTTCAAAGTTACTGAACCATTGTCTTAATTTAAGGATTCCCTGATTCTGATTCTTCGTGTTGGCAGGATTGAACAGTAAATCTGTTCCCCATGCCAGCTTGACGTTGTATTTCTTTGCCAGTTGATAGGTTTGGTCCGTACCTTGAACTACCAAGGCATGCTTCTCCTGTTGTTCTTTTGTCGGGAATTGATTATCTCCTAAAGTGAAGGGTTGCATACTGAGCCATATCTCTTTCTCTGCGATCAGCTGCATGGTGGGTTCGTCAATCAGATGGCCGTGCTCGATGCTTTTTACACCTGCATGGATAGCTCGTTGAATAGCTCTGGGCACATAGACATGCACCATTACGTATGTTCCTGCATCTTCCGCCGCTTTAACGGCAGCATGAATCTCTTCCTCGAAGAACTGTGTATCTTCCAACCGATCATACAAGGAAGCTACCCCGCCGCCTGTCATCAATTTAATCTGGCTGGCTCCCAGGCGGAGATTATTGCGTGCGGCGACGGTCACGGCGTCTATTCCGTCGGCGATAATGGCAGCTCCCATCTCTTCGGTATGCGTCAGTCCGCAACAGTCAAAGGGACGGGGTTCGTCATATACCGCCCGGAAATCTCCATGCCCTCCTGTCTGGGAGATAAGAGAGCCACTGGGATAAATGCGTGGTCCGGAAAGGATTCCTTCGTCGATGGCCCGTTTAAGCCCGAAGACCGGACCACCTGCATCCCGGATGGTTGTGAAGCCGCGTAGTAGGGTAGCTCGAGCTTCTTGTCCGGCTTTGAACTGCGTATAAGCGGTGTCTGCAGTAAGCAGATCCATCATCGTATTGCATGACATATAAGCATGCCAGTGTGCGTCGATCAGTCCGGGCATCAGGAATTTTCCCTTTCCGTCAAGAATGGTAACATTGGGAATTCCGTCTGTAGGGATCGGACTTTCTGAAACGGTTTTAATCCGGCTGTTTACCACCAGCACATTTCCCCGGCCGGTCTGTTCGCTGCTTCCATCGAAAATTTGAACGTTATTGATTAAAATACTATTGTCCATGATACATTATTAATAGGTGAATACTGTTGGTATAACCCGTCTGAGGATTATTAGTTTAGCTGCAGGACTGATAAACTTCGTTAAGTGAGAGATTTATTCCGGTCTCTTCCTAAAAAACTTTACTCAATATGGGATGACTTTCTGTCTGATGATTTCTATCAATGTATTGGGCGTTTTATTTCGTATCGTTAATCAACAGAAATCTTCCGTCCGGTCAGGATTATTAAAATGAAATAATTAGAAAGTTCTAATAACTTTCTACATTGCAGTGTTTATAGGGATTCTAGGCATAGATTGCTTCCATTTGATAGACTGTATTTTAAGCTCGAATGATATCGGGTTGAACCTATTCTTTTTGCTATACGTTCTCTTTTTATAGACGAAGTAACTAAACCCGTCACATTTCAGCCGGTAAATGTGGCATATTGTCTCACTTTTAAACATATATGAATATGAAAACTTTATTCATTTTTCTATTTGTTTTGCTTGCATTTTACTCCTGCGATACGGATGAACCGATCAGCGCAGAAGACTTATCGGCTGCAACCGGTACTAATACGGATGAGGTCGATGTAGCTTCCAGGTCGGGCAGCTATCTGATCTGGCTTAATGGAATGAGTGCGGAAACAAAGAAAGTTGCAGATCAACTGCAAACCGTGAACCACTATGACAAGATGGTGGCTTTTAATGATTTACCGGGGACAGACAAGGTGGAAACCTTGGAAACCATGGCAAAAGATTCTTTGAACGATCTGACAATTATAGGCAGTGTTGCCGATTTCATAGCAGGTACTTACAGTCCTGAGATGATACAGGACATCCGTCACAATCGTCAGGGAGTCATCTTAATTGCCAAAGACGGTAAGGGAGAAGATTTGAAGGCGCAAATGCTTAAACTTTTCGGGCTTTATGTAGATAAGGGATATTATAAAGTCAGCTTTCCGCGTGAACAGCGCTATGCCTATTATGACGCAAACGATCCGGATGCTTTGAAGAAGCTTTGCGGAACGAGTGGTCTCAATCCTCACACCCGTAGCATGTTGGGCTCTCCCGGACCGACGGATGATCCTTCGGCTCCGGAAGTTACCGAACGGGCTTTGCATGCTATGAAGAAGATCTATATCAGCAATCGGTATTATGTATATACCAGTGATTATAAATATCACATGACCGGATATGAGACGCTATTACCCTATACTGCTGATATCAAAGAGTATCTCCCGAGGGATGATAAAAAGTATGATGGGATGGTCGATCGCGAATGGACCATTGATGCTTATAATCTGCGTATTTACGCACCGACCAATGGAGATAATATGCTGGCTGTTTATAGTTCGGGCGGAAATGGTTTTTCCAACAGGCTCGACCATTCATTGGTATCTTTGAATAATGCACCGATGTATGAACTTTGGGCATTGATATGGGGATTGCGAAACAATGCTTATACGAAGATTAATATCCGTGACGACCAAAGTTCACAGTTGAATCTCAAACTGATTGACTTTGCGCCGGGTTTGCCGGAGACAGAGAGTACCATTGAGCATGCATACGAAAAGAGCGTGGGATTTGATTTGGGAGCGACTCCGGTTTTAAAGGGTGAGTATCGTTGGGGTAAGTCCATTACATATCAGTTGGCGGAAATGACCCGTGAGGTGACTCGTACCATTACCGATGCCGAGATGAGTTATTGCTGGAAGTGGTATCCTGAAACGCTTTTCCGGGGTAGTAAGGCTATGAATGCAGAGGGGATGATCGATGCTGTTACTATGATTTCGCCTGCATGGTATGATATTCTCTATGATCATGTGGCGGGAACTCCGGGTACGGATAATCCTTTCTGTGACTATGACAACGACTTGCAGTTTAACCAGAATCTGCTCAATTACGAGCAGCAATGCGCCATTACTGCCCGGACAACCGGTGCGTCGGCCGGTGTTGTAGCCATCGAGATAACCGATGGAATGGTCTTACAGCGTGGAGGAGCTTGGTTTACGAGTTGGGGAGCGGCGGTGATTCATTCTTTGCCGAGCAGTGCCGGAACAGCTTACAATACCACTGTGGATGTACACAAAACCACTACAGTGTGGATAGACTATAATAACTGGTAAAACGAACCATTAAAAAAGATTATGATGAAAACAAAAATGATATATATGATACTGCTGTTCTCAAGTATTCTTTTCGGGGGATGCGTTAGGGATGTCATTGATGATGTTCCGGGGACGGATGAGGACTATGTGGCAGATAAGAAGGACGTGGTCCTGATACGTATGGGAACTAACGATGCGGAAGTGAAAGATATTACATCCCGCTTGTTCAACAACATTCCTTCTTCCTGGGAAATAGGGAAGAAGACCATTGTGGACTATGACAAGATGAAAGATCCTGAGACGGAACTTAATGCCGACATCAAGAATCCGAAGATTTATATGACGGTCATTTTGAATATCGATGATGTTATCTCCGGTAAATATCCGATATCTCTGTTCCGTATGTTGAAGTTCTATAAAAGGGATTTTTATGTGATTGCCACTCAGTCCACTCCGGAACAGAAGGAGGAGATGCTTTCACTGATAGGAGTCTATATGGAAGCTGGTTATTACGCGATCAACTATGATAACGTACAGCATTACCGTATTTTTCCTTCTGCCGATCCGTATGCCAAAGATAATATGATTGGTAAGGGAGTGGCTTCCTTCAATCAAAAACTGTTGACCCGCTCTGCCGATACCTTACCCGAAGGTAACGATCCGGATCCCGGATATAATGCACAAATGGCGGATAAGGAGGCTTTGAAGAGGATTGAGATTTACAACCGTATCTATGGCTATGCTCAGGGAGACATGAACTACTCCATGCAGGCGGTCCCTTATAAGATGAAACCGGGTGCCGCACCCGATGTGATTATAGATAACTCCTGGGCGATAGATGCCTATAACTTCCAGATATACAGTAAGAACAACAACTGTATATTGAGTATCACGAATAATGCCGGAAATGGCTTCACTGCCAATATCAAAGACTATACCACTCCCAAAGGTGCCAATGTCTATGCTTACATCTGGAATTTGATGCGGGAGGCTTCCAGTGAGATAACCGTTCATTCGGACGGAGGAATTTTCAGGGAGATCAGTTATCAGCCGCAGACGGTGAATCACGGTGCCAGCTATACCGAGAACTCTTTCTGGAAAGTGTCTGTTTCCGTATCGCCCACCAAACTGGAAGACAAACCTTGGGAGGCGTTCAAAGTGTCGTTTGGTAAAGAATCGTCTACCGAAGTGTCTTACAAGACTAAATCGATGGACTATTCCTGCAAGGGGCAGTTTGGTAACGGGCTGTACAGCAAACTTTGGCAGTTTATTCCCGGAGAGTTCTACGACAGGGCGGAAGCCTTTGTTTACGAAACGAGTCAGGGATTGCGTTGGATAGACGCTGCACAAGCGATGACACCCAATTATGTGACATGGGGAGGCTGGACCCTTCGCCAGAATTATTTAAATCACATCAACAACAGTATGAAGTTGCATCAACAGCAGTGCATTTACTCTCTAGAGTCGGACGCACAGCCCGGAGTCGTTTCTGTGGCTATCACAGACGCCATCGATTTACAAAAGACGTATGTACACTATAACTGCGGCATTCGCTATGGGCACGATTCGGCTAGGACGGATCTCAAAATGTCGAAGATGGTGTGGATTGATTTCAGGCAGTGGGACAATTGACCTGCACCCTTAACTCTACGGCTATATGAGGTTTTTATCCATGCCTAAAGCCTGCTTCATTACAGATTGAGAGATTACACAACTATATAGCAAGAGATAAGTGATAATAGTGTTTCTCTGTGTAATCTGTTAATCTGTGGTGAAGTTTTGGCTTATTAGCACAGGATGGTGGCGTATCGCTTAGAATCTTGTCAGTTGTTTGGGCGATCCATGCCAGGAACAGCCCAGACAATATACTTCCGTAAAATCGAATCCTTCGATTGGGATTTCCGGATATTTGGGTACGACTGTTCCATCTTGGGCAATATATACTAACAGACGTTCACCCTGATCGTTTTTTACATACATACCGGCTATTTTACACTGGGGACAAAGCAATTTCTTCATATTACTAAAATAGATTCTTTATACTGTTTTATTTTTATAGTTAGCTCTATCTTGATATTATCCGTTCATATCAGACGGATGATATCCTGAAAGCTTTTTGTATCCCGACTTTCCGTAAATACAGATAGTAGGTTTCAAAAGTGCGCAAATATGCAGGCTTGTCGCTTAATAGACAAATAATTTATCAGAAAAATATCTTCCCTTATCTAAAATTGATTAATAAGCCCTGTTTTCTATACGGGTAAAGGGGGACAGAGTAAAAGGAAACGATCATATTGATAAAGATGAATGAGGTGTGACTGCTTATTCATTCTATAATAGAATTTGCCTGTAGATAATCTTTTTGTTTGGAATGTCATCGATCTTCGTAACCGGCTCTTTGCTCTTTCCCTGTAGCGGTAGGTATTTCTTTATTAGTGAACAGTTTTATTATGATTTATACTTTGTGTAGCAAAAGTAACTGTTTTACCTTATGAGGGCCATTGTAAAAAAACGGTCTTTTAAAACTAAGCTCTATCTTTTTTTGTTGTTAATCATATGAATAACTAAAAAAAATATACGATTATGAGATATGATATAGCTATTATCGGTGGTGGACCTGCCGGGTATACTGCTGCCGAGAGAGCAGGAGCTAACGGTTTGCGTGCTGTTTTGTTTGAGAAAAAAGCAATGGGCGGTGTGTGTCTTAATGAAGGATGTATTCCTACCAAAGCCCTGCTTTATTCCGCTAAGGTGCTGGACGGTATTAAGAGTGCGCCGAAATACGGTGTCTCGGTAGAGGGGGCTCCTGCATTTGATATGGAAAAAATCATCGGCCGGAAAAACAAAACGGTGCAGAAGTTGACGGGCGGAGTGAGAATGACGGTAAACTCTTACGGAGTGACTATTGTAGATAAGGAAGCGGTGATAGAGGGCGAAGGTGAAGAAGGATTCCATATCCGCTGTGATGGAGAGGTATACGAGGCAACCTATCTGTTGGTTTGTACCGGATCGGATACCGTGATCCCTCCGATAAAGGGGCTTTCGGACGTGGATTACTGGACTTCACGAGAGGCGCTGGATAGCACTGTTCTTCCATCATCGCTCGCCATTATTGGAGGCGGAGTGATCGGAATGGAGTTTGCTTCATTCTTTAACAGCATGGGCGTTAGGGTGAAAGTGATCGAGATGATGCCGGAGATTCTTGGAGCAATGGATAAAGAAACCAGTGCGATGTTGCGTGCTGACTATACAAAGAAAGGGGTTAATTTCTATCTGAACACGAAAGTAACCGAGGTGAGTGATAAAGGAGTAACAGTGGAAAAGGATGGAAAGAGTTCGTTTATCGATGCCGACCGGATTTTAGTGAGCGTAGGCCGTAAAGCGAATATCACCCAAGTAGGATTGGATAAACTGAATATTGAGTTGCACCGGAATGGGGTCGTTGTAGATGAACACATGTTGACCTCTCATCCACGTGTATATGCTTGCGGTGATATTACCGGCTTTTCTTTATTGGCACATACGGCTATTCGTGAAGCAGAAGTTGCCATTAATCATATTTTGGGAATAGATGACCGGATGGATTATGATTGTGTTCCGGGCGTAGTCTATACCAATCCCGAACTGGCCGGTGTGGGTAAAACGGAGGAGGAGCTGATAGCTAAGGGTATTTATTACCGGATACAAAAACTACCGATGGTTTATTCGGGGCGTTTTGTTGCCGAAAACGAGTTGGGGAACGGACTGTGTAAACTGATTATCGATCATAATGATCGGATTGTCGGCTGCCACATGTTGGGCAATCCGGCTTCGGAAATTATTGTTGTGGCAGGCATTGCTATCCAGAGAGGATATACGGTCGATGAATTCAGAAAGAGTGTTTTCCCGCACCCGACAGTCGGTGAAATTTATCACGAGACACTGTTTGCCTGATGCGGTTTATAAATGGCTCTTTTACGGATGCCGGTTTCAATCTGGCGGCTGAAGAGTATTTGTTGAAGCAGGGTACAGAAGATGTATTCATGCTTTGGCAAAGTGCTCCGTCCGTAATTATAGGCAAGCATCAGCGGGTGGAAACGGAAGTGAACCGGACGATGGCGGAACAAAACAAGATTCCTGTATTCCGGCGGTTTTCCGGTGGCGGTGCCGTATATCACGATTTGGGCAACATCAATCTTACGTTCATTGAAACTACCCGTCTGGCGCGTTTCGAAACTTATCTGGAGCGAACGGTTGAAATGTTGACTGCCGCCGGAGTTGCAGTGAGAGGCGACGAACGATTGGGTATTTATGTCGACGGGCGAAAAGTCTCGGGCAGTGCGCAATGCGTACATCGCAATCGTGCAATGTATCATTGCACACTGCTGTATGATACAAATCTGGTGTTGTTGAATAAGTTGCTTGAGGTAGAAGGACTTGAGGAAAAGGTTGCCGTACATCCTGCTGTCCGTTCGGTACGTAGCGAAGTGACGAATCTGAAAGAGTATATGCATCCGGCTCTATCTACAGATAAATTCCGGGAGTGGGTTTTTCGTTATTTTGCAGGTCCTTCGGTTGCCGAAGCGTTCAGTAAGGAGGAACTGGCTATTATCGAGGGGGTACGGGAAAATAAATACAACACTATCTGTAACTGACGTGAATATCACCAAGCAGTCTGATTATTCAGTATCCGGTGGAGGAGAACTATTTTCCTTTCAAAATTCAGCCTTCTCATACGAAAAGTGTACTTCCATCTTCCACCCTCGATTGGGCAAGCTCGATTCATCGTTTGTATTTGATATACAGATAGGATGTATCTGTTATCCTATCTGTTTATACCATTTAAAGCAGTTTGTTTTTCTTAGTATCTTTAGTGAAAATGGTTAGGTTCTTATCTCGTCCCGCATACCCGGGTTGAGATAAAGATACTTTAGAAAGAAGTAAAGTAATTATTGATAATGCGTTATGCTTGCTATGGAATCTGCTTGCTTTCTTGCTAATGCGTGAGAACGGATATTTAAAGGATGCGCGAGATTGATTTATGTTTTTAGCCACTAAACGGCTTTCTTATCCAGGCGATTACTTAAAAAAACATTAACTTAAAACTTTCTTTTTCACAATCTTGTTCTACTTGTACAAGTGAAAGAATAAATAATTGTGTATATGGCAAGATTCGAAATAAAAATGCCCAAGTTGGGCGAAAGTATTACCGAAGGAACCATTTTATCATGGTCGGTGCAGGTAGGTGACGTGGTCAATGAGGACGACGTACTTTTCGAGGTGAATACTGCTAAGGTCAGTGCGGAGATCCCTTCTCCCGTTGCCGGAAAAGTGGTGGAAATATTGTTTAAAGAAGGCGATACGGTACCGGTAGGTACGGTAGTTGCCATTGTAGATATGGATGGAGAAGGTTCCGGAGAGGCATCGGAAACCGCAGGCTCTGTAGAAACGGCGTCTGCTCCAAAGGCTGCCGAGGTGTCGGGCACTGCGTCTGTTCCGAAAGTTCAGGCGGAAGTAACCGCTCCCAAAGTGGAACGTTGGTATTCGCCGGCAGTACTTCAATTGGCACGGGAGGCGAAGATTTCTCAGGAAGAACTGGATTCGATTCCCGGGACAGGTTATGAAGGTCGGCTGAGCAAAAAAGATATCCGCACTTACATCGAGATGAAGAAAGGTGCTCCGGCAGCCGACGTCTCTACTACGGTGGTTTCGACGGTTTCGGCAAATAATTCGGGCTCTTCTCCTGTTCCTTCTGCAGAAGTACAAAAGAAGGCTGCCGCTGCGGCTCCTCAGGCTCAGCATGGACAATCTGCTTCTGCCGTTTCTTCAGATGCATCGGTAGAAGTCAAAGAGATGGATCGAGTACGTCGCATCATTGCCGACCATATGGTGATGTCGAAAAAGGTTTCTCCGCATGTGACTAATGTGGTCGAAGTAGATGTCACCCGGCTGGTGCGTTGGCGCGAAAAGACCAAAGATGATTTCTTCCGTCGTGAAGGTGTGAAGCTGACTTATATGCCTGCCATTGCTGAGGCCACTGCCCAGGCGTTGGCTGCCTATCCTCAGGTAAATGTCTCGGTGGACGGATACAACATCCTGTATAAGAAACATATCAATGTGGGCATTGCTGTTTCGCAAGATGATGGAAACTTGATTGTTCCCGTAGTGCATGATGCCGATCGTTTGAATCTTAACGGACTTGCCGTAGCTATCGATTCGTTGGCGAAAAAGGCACGGGTTAATAAGCTGATGCCTGATGATATCGACGGAGGAACATTCACAATCACCAATTTCGGTACGTTTAAGATGTTGTTCGGCACTCCGATCATCAATCAGCCACAGGTGGCTATTCTCGGAGTGGGTGTCATTGAGAAAAAGCCGGCTGTGGTGGAGACTCCCGAAGGAGATGTGATAGCCATTCGCCATAAGATGTACTTGTCACTCTCTTATGATCACCGTGTGGTGGATGGTTCGCTGGGAGGTAACTTCCTGCACTTCATTGCCGATTATCTGGAGAACTGGAAAGAATAGTTGCCATATCGGAGATTTACAGAATAATAAATCAGTCTCACCACAGATCTCCCGGATCGTTGCGGAACTTGTTTGGGGATCTTTATCCTTAAACTGTGATCATCTGTGTGATTTGTGGTGAAAATCCTAAACCCACTTTAAATATGAAGAAATACGATATAAAAACCACTGACGAACAGACTCTCCGCAAGTGGTATCATTTAATGACTTTGGGGCGTGCGCTCGACGAGAAGGCACCCGCCTATTTGCTGCAATCTCTTGGCTGGTCCTATCATGCTCCTTATGCCGGGCATGACGGCATCCAGCTTGCTATCGGGCAGGTTTTTACTCTTGGTGAGGACTATCTTTTTCCTTATTACCGGGATATGCTCACTGTGCTTTCTGCCGGAATGACTCCGGAGGAACTGATTCTGAACGGTATTTCAAAAGCTACAGACCCGGGTAGTGCCGGACGTCACATGTCCAATCACTTTGCCAAACCGGAATGGCACATCGAGAATATCTCTTCTGCTACCGGTACGCACGATCTTCATGCGGCAGGCGTAGGGCGTGCCATGGTTTATTATGGGCATAAGGGGGTTGCCATTACTTCACATGGTGAGTCTGCCACATCCGAGGGATTTGTCTATGAAGCTATCAACGGGGCCAGCAACGAACGTCTTCCGGTTATTTTTGTATTCCAGGACAACGGTTATGGCATTTCCGTCCCTAAAAAGGATCAGACTGCCAATCGTAAAGTGGCCGATAACTTCTCCGGTTTTAAGAACCTCCGCATCATTCATTGCAATGGAAAGGATGTATTTGACTCGATGAATGCCATGACCGAAGCCCGTGAATTTGCTATAGCCAACCGTACTCCGGTTATAGTACATGCCAATTGCGTACGTATCGGTTCGCACTCCAACTCTGATAAGCATACTCTCTATCGCGACGAGAATGAGTTGGCATACGTGAAGGAAGCCGATCCGCTGATGAAGTTCCGCCGGATGCTGTTGCGCTACAAGCGCCTGACCGAAGAGGACCTCCAACAGATAGAAGCTGCCGCCAAGAAAGAACTGGCTGCCGCCAATCGTAAAGCGTTGGCTGCACCCGATCCGATTCCGGAGAGCATTTACGACTTTGTCCTTCCCGAACCGTATATTCCTCAAAAGTATAAAGACGGACTTCCGGGGCCTGTCGAAGGTGAGAAGAGTTTCATGGTGAACGCCATTAATGAAACGCTCAAAGAGGAGTTTCGCCGCAATCCTGATACCTTTATCTGGGGACAAGACGTGGCCAATAAAGATAAAGGAGGCGTATTCAATGTTACCAAGGGGATGCAACAGGAGTTCGGTGATGCCCGTGTGTTCAGTGCTCCGATAGCCGAAGATTATATTGTGGGAACGGCCAACGGAATGTGCCGTTTCGATCCTAAAATACATGTGGTTATTGAAGGCGCTGAGTTTGCCGATTACTTCTGGCCTGCTGTCGAACAGTACGTTGAGTGTACACACGAGTATTGGCGTAGCAACGGTAAGTTTACTCCCAATATTACACTTCGCCTTGCTTCGGGTGGATACATTGGCGGTGGATTGTATCATTCGCAGAACCTTGAAGGGGCTCTTACGACTTTACCCGGTGCCCGTATTGTTTGTCCGTCGTTTGCCGACGATGCTGCCGGGCTGCTCCGCACCAGTATGCGTTCCAAGGGATTCACTCTTTATCTGGAGCCCAAAGCGCTTTACAACTCAGTAGAGGCTGCTGCCGTTGTGCCCGAAGAGTTTGAAGTTCCCTTTGGTAAGGCCCGTATCCGCCGCGAAGGAACCGATCTGACTATAATTACTTATGGCAATACTACCCATTTTTGTCTGGATGTTGCCGAACGTCTTGCCCGGGAAGGGGTGGGGAGTGTCGAAGTTATCGATCTCCGTTCGCTGATTCCGTTGGATAAAGAAGCGATTTTTGCTTCCGTACGGAAAACCGGTAAAGTGATGGTGGTGCATGAAGACAAAGTCTTCTCCGGATTCGGTGCCGAAATTGCAGCGCAGATTGCCGGGGAAATGTTCCGTTACCTGGATGCCCCGGTACAACGTGTGGGCTCCACCTTTACTCCGGTAGGTTTCAATCCGATATTGGAACGGGCTATCCTGCCGAATGATGAAAAGATATATAAAGCAGCCAAAGAGTTGCTGGAGTTCTAATTAAAAAAACGATCAATCATGAAAAAGATAGGAATATTCTATGCTGCCAAAGCCGATAAAACCTCTTGGGTGGCTGAAAAGATTCAAAAAGAATTTGGTACTTCTGCCGAGTCTGTAGCTATCGAAAATGCCTGGCAGAATGATTTTGAAGCCTATGATAATTTCATAGTCGGTGCTTCCACCTGGTTCGATGGCGAACTGCCTACTTATTGGGACGAGCTTCTGCCCGAACTCCGCACCTTGCAGTTGAAAGGGAAGAAAGTGGCTATCTTCGGGCTTGGCGATCAGGTGAAGTATCCCGAAAACTTTGCCGATGGTGTCGGACTGCTTGCCGAAGTCTTTGAGAATGATGGAGCTACGCTTGTCGGTTTTACTTCTATAGACGGATATAGTTTCGAGCGTTCCCGGGCTCTGAAAGGTGATAAATGGTGTGGATTGGTCATTGACATCGAAAATCAGTCGGAAATGACTGATAAGCGAATAAAAGACTGGTGTAGGCAGGTGAAAAAGGAATTTGAAGTTTGATCCGGTCATACCGCAGAGTAGCACAGGACTGACTGTTATGTCGTTCGTGTGTTACTCTATGGTAGGCCTGTGTGTGTTAAAGTACGAACTTTACTGCTGCCCATCGGTTTTTCTCTTGATGGTGTACGAAGGTGAGTCCGTGCTTTTCTGCTTCCCGGCGGATAGCCGGAATATCATCGATATAGAATCCGCTCATAAATAACTCCGATCCCGGATGCATGCATGCTACATACTGCTTCATATCGTTCAGTAAGATATTGCGGTTGATATTGGCTATTACTACGTCGAATGGCCCTTTCCCTTGCAATGCCGAAGCATCCCCCTGCGAGACGGCAATATCTGTCACTCCGTTTAGTTCGATGTTCTCTATCGAGTTGCGTACACACCATTCGTCGATATCGATGGCTGTGCAAGGCTTAGCTCCCCGCATCCGTGCGAGAATAGCCAGTATTGAAGTTCCGCAGCCCATATCCAGCAGCGACTTGCCGGTCAGTTCGCTATCCAACAATTCTCCGATAATCAGGCTTGTCGTTTCATGGTGTCCTGTTCCGAATGCCATCTGCGGATTGATCAGGATATCATATTCTGCCTTAGGCACGTCCTGATGAAATGTGCTATGAATCACACAACGGTCTCCGATCACAATCGGTTGGAAGAAATTTTTTTCCCATTCTTCGTTCCAGTCCTTGTCTTCGGCCTCGGCAAACGTATAAGAAATTTCCGTATCCGGCACAGGAAAATTTGCCAGCTCTGTTTTCAATGTCTCTTCGTTGTAAAGTGATTGCTGAATATAAGCGGTCAGTCCGCCTTCCCGTTCGACAAAACTCTCGAATCCGGCTTCGCCCAACACGGCAGCAAGCACATCATTCACCGTTTCGGTGCAAGGATGTGTATCAAAAGTGAACTCAAAGTACTTCATAGGTGTTTTTATTTGCAAAAGTACGATTTAAAGGGATAGAAACAAAGTAAACATTGTTTTTATCGGGTTGAGATTTGTTAAGTTAAAGAACAGGCTATTATGCAGTGAGCGCAGATAGTCCAATTGCCTCAAGAAGTAGTTCTTAGCGAGTCAGAACATATATACGATACTTCTCTGTACGTTCTGCCAATATTTGCGATATCAGGCAGCATTATTCTGGCCCATTTTACAACCTAGCGATTAATCGGCTGTATCAGATTAGAACGATAACAGAAGAAATGAATAAGGCGACTGAATAAGTCGTCTTTAACACTATAGCTTCCCATGTATGTGTGGCGCGTCCAATATGTCGTAATTTCTAATAATGGCAATAACTGGTTCAGAAAGAAATACTATCTTTGGTCATGTAGAAGCAAACTTTGTTATTTAACTGAAGTGTAAGTCTCCGGGTCGAAAGTCTCGGAGTTTTTTTGTGTATTTATTCCCCAAAGTGTGTGTTTATTCCCCAAACTTTTTTATTGTCTTGATCATAACTTGTTGTTTTATAGTTGATTTATACTCTTTGGACATTTTGGCATGCCCTTTGCTTTTTATTTAGCATAAAAGTTGTTTTAATTATTCACACCAAAAAAATTACGATTATGAAAAAGGTATTAGTAGCATTAGCAATGATTATGGGATTAGGAACATCAGTAGCGTTTGCCAGTGTATCGGGTGACACTTTAGCAGTAGAACAAACTCTGCAAACTCCTCAGGACGAATTTACACAAATAGCCGCAAAGGAACTTCCTGCTGCTGTTATCAATGCATTGGCCAAAGATTATGAAGGTGCTTCGATAAAGGAGGCTTTCGTTTCGGAAAGAGAAACCGGTAAGGTATATAAAGTGATTGTGACTGTAATCAAGGAAGATCAATCTACGGAAGATGTAACTGTTCTTTTGAATGAGAAAGGTGAGATAGTGAAAGAATAAAGCGATTAAATGAGAGGCTTTCATTTACACTCTACTTTCTATAGCCCTGATTTTTAAAGATCAGGGCTGATTATTCTCGCAATTATAATCAAAGTTTTTTTTAATCAGAAGAATCTTCCGGGATTGTTTTACATTTCCACGAATCAGTAGTCTTATGATAAGCCTATACGTTGTGAAACGGAGGTTCAATCTCTTTTTAATCTTGAACGTAGTAAGAGGTAAACACAGGCCTCTTTAGAGGGAGGACAATATATGTGTTGTTATGTCTTCTTTTGTCAGTTCTCCCGGATATAAGGTTTAATTGTAATTTGTTGACGTTTCCCCGCTTCTTATACTAAGAAGTGGGGATTTGTTTCATCTGGAAGATTTTAGAGAATGTATTTTTACTCCTTGCTCTTTATTATATAGTATTTAGCTTTAGATCTCTGTTTTATGTATAAATACCTAAGAGTAGGTATTGGCGATTTACCATCCTTTACTTGTCTTTATAAAATATATGATTTAAGTCTTTTTTATTAATGAATTTAATCTCTTTCTTTTTTTTCGGATGTTCTGATGATATAGGGGAGTCCAACAAAAGTCTTTGCAGATAAGCTCTCCAATGGAAAAAACTTTTCATGTTGTAATGATATTGTCGGTGACTGGTTGTTTTTGGCTAAGTTTTTGGATTCAGTATTCCTCATATGAAGATCTGCTAGTTTTCTTTAAACTTACTGAATTTTAGGTTTTTTTGTAAAAGCAGTAAACTGATAATCTGTTGTCTAATAATGTATTTGATTTTTATCATTTGCTAAAAAACAAATCATAAATGAACTTTTTGATCCAAATTTTTGTTATTTGAAATAAATTTTCAATAATTGATACTATGAAGTCTAATCGACATTTTTTTTATTTTTCATTTAGATTTTGTTATTTCTATTCATCTATCAAACCACCATAAAAATCTATATTATCTATATCTTACAATATAGAGACGAAAATAAAAATCTAAACTATAACTTACATAAATCATTAGAATGAACAAAAATACTATTCTATATGCAATATTGGCAATGCTGTACTTTATGTTATTTTCTTGCTCCCAAGAAGAGTTGATTCTGCCAGATCCGACACCTCTGGATGCCTATAAAAGACAGAGTACTCAACTGGGTATTGACAGAGAAAAAATCAATATTAATACAGAAGATGCTAGTATAGTCGCAGAAATATTCAATAGAAAAAATCATCATTTAACAAGGAATTCGTTAAATGAACCTACCAAACGGATAAAAGAAATCTTTACTTTATATAATAATGGAAAACCGATGATGTATATTATCAATTATCAAGATCAAAAAGGTTACACCATTATTAGTGCAACTAAAAAATACTATCCTGTAATCGCATACTCCGATGTGGGCTCTTTTTCTCTGCAAGAGTCTTATAACGATGGTTCCTCCATTCTATTAGATGAGTATAAGAAAATTATGCAATATAACGAAATACAGCCAGATAGTATCATAGATAAATATAGGAAAAAATGGGTTGAGTTTGAAAATTTAAAAACAGAAAAGCTAAGTGATGTTTCTACAAGATCCTTAAGTGATTATGCAATGTCCATTAAAAAAGAGGAGCAAAAAAAGATCTGGACTAACAAGGGTTATGAATGCCATGACTTGGGCGCAATCCGAAATTTTCTTTCTAAGGAAAGGGCTGATGGATACATCAGAGACATCTGTAATCATACGGATCAAAACTATAACTGTGAGAAAGTAAACCTACTGTTAATAAAAAAATATCCAATAAAAACGATTGGACCATTACTAAAAACGAGTTGGCATCAACGCTCTCCCTTTAATGTAGATGCCCCCAATAAGTTGGCTGGTTGCGTACCAATTGCAATTGCGCAGATAGCCAAATATTATGAATGGCCCGTTACATATAGTTGGACACATATTCCATTGAGATGTAATACGAATATGGAAGATGATGAATTTTTCAAAAAGTTTATCAAAGACATTCGTAGTTTCTCAAAAGTAACCTACAAAGATAAAGCCACGGGAGCTACGATGGGCAACGCTGTAAAAGCATTCAAAAAATTGAATTATTCTGCAACACTAATGGACTACAAAAGAAGTGAGACAATTCAAGAAATACAAAACAACAGACCTGTTTTTATGGGAGGAGACAGAAAAGCAATTTTTTTTGATATAATCACTAAAGGTCATGCATGGGTATGCGATGGTTATGAAGTACGCCAGACACAATATGCATCATTAGTTTGGGGAAGTAAATTCAATATACCCGATATGGAAGAACCTGATTATTTTTTCACCAATGGTACCTATGATACCTCTGAATTTCTTCATATGAATTGGGGATGGGGTGAAAATGGGGGAAATGGATGGTATATTTTTGACAACATATATAATAGAACTCATGATGTCAGCTATCATTTAAATAGAGAAATTATTAAAGTGTCACCTAATAAATAACAACATTATGAAAAAATTATTATTATTATCTGTATTATCAATCCTTATGATTGCCTGCCACCAACCAGATACTCCACCATATTCATACAGTATGAATATAGATATGCAAATCATCTCTTCTTTGGAGACTACCTATCCTCTTGATAACTTAGAAACAGTTATTATTAACTCTAGATTAGAACTCGCTTCGTCAAGTTATCGAATAAAGACCTTGATCAGTTCTAATGACCTACAAGAGAGTTGGCTTGAACGTCCAATCGTTATGCAGGGAAGAGAAGGACATAGATATTTGTCTTTACCAATAACTTTTAATGAAGAGAAAGATAGATATAATGTGAAAATTGAATTTTATTGTCCAGAAATTTTTAAAGACGATAAATACCACACAATAAATATCGTTTATTCGATTGTTAAAGGGAAGTATTTATATAATTTAGAATCTTTTACATTAGATTCATATGCAGGAGAAATAGAGAATCAGGGAGAGAATAATGCTCCTATTATTGTATTCTCTATCAACACAGCCGAAAAAAAAGAGTAAACAAGGTCTTATAAAGAATAAGGCGACTGAATAAGTCGCCTTTAACACTATAGCTTCCCATGTATGACGTGTCTAATATGTTAAAGACGATCTTTTTGGTGCCGGTTTTTCGTTACCCGAAGTGACAGTAATC